>JAEEGL014776501.1_pt1 | contig 226727 bp, 197 predicted proteins | sample 9134231 | NCBI WGS metagenome assembly JAEEGL01 (sample SAMN16246548, study PRJNA631951) | gut metagenome | biome: gut microbiome; feature: rumen; material: fiber-attached | host: Bos | place: Iran: Karaj | collected 2018-10 | reverse complement strand
CTCGCCGAAGAGGTTCTTACGACCGCCGGCGGCCCACTCGTCGATATACTCGGCCATAGGGCTGGACGGGGTGATGGGGTAGATAGCTGCTACCTCGCTGAACATGTAGGCCACATGCGCTGCAGCGCAGTTACCGTCACAAGTCATAAATTTTTTTTCTTTTGCCATAATTTTAAGTACTTAAATGTTTAGGGATTAATTATTGAATTTGTTATTTATTGCTCTGCAAATATGTCTGTGTAGGGTTTAAACTTAAACAACCTGTTGCGGCTTTTATTTTACTTTGTTGGCAAAAGTGAAAATAAGAATGCACGTTATTTTACCTTCTTGCGGAAAAGTAAAATAACACTCATCGTTATGTTCATTTCCATACACGTTAGAACATGTCCCCCCGCTCACATATTCTTCTTTTGCCATAATTACTTAAACGTTTAAGGATTAATTATTTGAATTTGTTTATAAGTATTAGCTTTTTGTTTTTATTTTTTCAACAGTTTCAAGTCTTTTCTTCCATTTATCAATAACTTGTAATTCACTTTTTTTGTATTTATTTAAAGCAAGGTTTATAACCCTGATTTCATCGTCATACATCTTAAATTTCCTATAAATTGCCATTAATCTACCAAAGGGAGACGTAGATTTACAACCGTTAGCTATTAGTGTTTCATATATATGGACAGCTTGTTTGTAATCGAATCTTGTTTCATAACGCCTACCTTCCGCATAATAACCACTTCCCGATATGCCCCACATTGTATTATAATTCGGATAAGCAGAATCAATCACATCTAATGATGTTATAGGTATTGTAGTAGAATCCATATGAGACTCTGGTGGAATTATATTCTTTTCACGCTCTCCAAGTTCAACCAGTCTTTTATTTAAGTAGCCATCTTTCGCAGGATAATCGCTGATAAATCTCTCAATAGAATCTATTTCTTTTATTTTGTTTCCTATTGTCTTATAATAATTTACCAAACGTTTATATGCATTGTCAGCGTATTCTGGATTTAATTCAATGATCTCGTTTGCCACTCGTTCAAGATTACTCTCGTCCTGTTTCTGTATATAATAGTCTAATAAATCAAAATAGACATCAGATTTAGGATTCTCCTTTAAATAATACTGTATTTCTGCCAATTGCTTTGCATCTGCATTTTGATTTAAATTAATCTTGAATACCAATTGTTTGCATGCTATTTCTATTTTCTGTAATTCTTTAGAATTGTATTCATCAATTAATTCTAGCGGGGGCATCTTAATTATTTCCAATAAGATATCAGATGATATGTGGAATAGATAATCTCTGTCTTCATCGGTTGTTTCAATATCACCAACTATCACTCTATTATACTCATGCTCGGATCTGATTTTATTGTAAAAACTGTCAGGTTTCGATGCCCTCATTTTAGCAATATCAATATTGTATTTCTCAAGAATTCCGAATACCTCTCCACGGTCAAATGCATTCTTGTATTTATTATCAGCGTCCAGTAAATCGAGAAGCATTCTCGACACCTTGCCTTTTGCTAATAGATAGAAAATACAATAAGCCTCATCTAATAATATTTTTCTTTTTTGTAGCTCCTTTGCCTGTTGTCTTTGCCAATATTTTTTTTCAAAACTTTTTTTCTTACCATCGATCCACTTATCGTATTTGATACCACAGACAACAACAGCAGTAATATTATCATTTATATGGTAAACATATGGCCATATGTCGCTTTCTTTTTTTACAGGGCATGGAAAAAAATCAACAATGTTACGATCTCCTTCAAAAAACAAATCCAAAGATACTTCTAGCATGAAAGAAGAAAACTCATCATCGGACAGTTCAACGACAATACAACCATCAGGAATCCTGACGATTTTCTGTACCTTTGTTTCCGGGTCCGTTGATATGAATGTATTTGCCATGATTTTCTTATTTCAGCAGTCTCCTATTCCCCACTTCTTCCAGCACGGTCATTTGCTGGATTGCTATTTTGTTGAGTTTGTGCAGGCGATCACGCTGAGGGATGCCCTCGTTGATGAACACCGCGTTAAGATTCTCCATATTGGAGAGGCAAATAAGTTGGTTGATGGTGGCATAGTCGCGCATATTGCCTTTCTTGCCGGGATTGGCTTCACGCCACTCCTTGGCGGTCATCCCGAAGAGAGCCACATTCAATACGTCCGCTTCTTCGGCATAGATAAGCGAGCTGTGGTAGGCATCCACCTCGTCAGGCACAAGGTTTGCCCGCACAGCATCGGTGTGTATATGGTAGTTGATTTTCGACAGTTCCCTCTTCGCCGACCATCCAATAGCCTTCTGTTCCTCCTCTTTTAGCCGCTGGAATTCCTTGATAAGGTACAATTCAAACTCCACCGACACCCAACTGGCAAACTTGAAAGCAATATCGCGCTGTGCGTAGGTACCGCCATAACGCCCACTCTTGGCAATTAAACCTATGGCATTAGTCGCCTCAATCCAGCGGGTAGGGGAAAGGGTAAATGCGTTGAGGCCTGCCTGCTGTTTAAACCCCTCGAATTCGATGGGGTTAAAATTGGGATTGTTCAAATATTCCCAAATACCGAGATACTCTATGGTGTTCCTGTTGCGCATCCAGTTTCCCACAACAGCATTAGGCTCCAAGGTGTTTTTCTGCCGAGCAATATCCGTGATACAGATATAATCCGCCTCACCTACCTTCATCGTCCTGATGGTTGTATCTTTAACGTTTATTTCCTGTACCTTTGTCATATTTTAACAACCAGATAATTTAAATGTGGCGATTTCGCCCTAATTAAGACCCGCTTCCAACCTTCTGCTGTTTGGTTTGATGTGGTCGAATTTTTCGACCACATACTGTTTTTCAGTATTTTGGGCATATTCTCGTTTCCCTTTACCAATCGGACTTTCTCAAAGGTGGTCAAATTCGACCACTTTATTGTTATTACCGCTGCTTTGCTTGACCTTTGATTTCCCTTTTATTATATTTGTTTTTCCTTAATATTTTATAAATCAAAACAACACACTATATTTCGCATATAGTGAGGATTGACAAAGGTACGAAATATTCGTTGATACGGCAAAATATATTTGTCGGATTTCGGCCAGACATTTTGGGAGCCATCGTCAAGTGTCACGGAATGAAGATGGAAAGCAAGACACAAGGGAACAGGAGAGAACGGCAAGGAGATGAAAACAAATGACCGATGGAAGACGGGATGGTCGGCAGGCGGTAGAGTTGACGGGAGCAGGGTTTGAAGAGCGACAACGGAGTGAGCCAGACGTCAGAAGAAGAGGATGAGAGTGAAGATGGCGAAGTGCAGGAAGAGGATGAGGGGCACCCCGTAGCGGAACTTATTGTGGCGAGTCTTGTGGCGGAAGAGGTACATGGCAAGGAGGGCCGCAGGAGAGCCGCCAAGGAAGGCAAGGAGGAGGAGCGTAGCCTCGGGGATACGCCAACGGCCATGTCGAGCCTTGTATTTGTCGAGGCCGTAGAGAAAGAAAGTGACAAGATTGACCGCCAGGAGGTAATAGAGGATGAGACGTAGTTGCATATATAGCGTAGATTATGGCCAATGAGTGATGCCGAGGATACGACCCTTTTTATCAGTATATTTTTGCAACGAATCAGAAGTTTTCAAGAGATAGCCAACCGTACCAGTGTCGTTGGAGCAGAGAAAAAAGTCGGTCAAGGAGTCAGCGGGAGAATAAGGATCTTGTCTTGCAAGAGCAGCGTCATCAGGAACCGACTTAATATAAAGAACCTTAACAGGTTGCAGCCGTTCCAACTGCTGTCCAACCGAGACGAGCGGCAAGAGGCAGAAGAAGAGAGCAATCATCTTACTGAATTGAGAACCAGCAGATAGCATAAATAGAGAGGTGCATATTGCAATGCAAAGGTAGCAAAAAAGGATAAAGTAGTGTCAAAAAAGTGAAGGAAAAGGATAAAAACAGGTAAATTTAGCAACCAATCTCGTGGGATAAGGCAAAATGCAATTATATTTTCATCCCTATATCTTGGTTTTAGAGGCGTTTTTGGCATTTTTCAGCACCAATTGGATGGTTTTTCATCACTTTTCTATGGTATAAAGTTTTTTATGGGTATATCTTTGCAAAAATTTTTAAAACACACGAAACAATAAAATAAGGTATCAATTAAAAAAGTATAGCAATGTACACCGAATTTGACCATTATTTTGTAAGACTGCAAAACTCAATCAACAAACACTGGGACAGCGACGCACTGTGTGACTACCGCGGCAAGTCGATGACTTTCGGACAGATGGCGACAAGCATAGCCCAGATACATACCTTTTTCGAAACCGCCGGAATAAAAAAAGAAGACCACATAGCCCTGTGCGCGAAGAACTGTGCAAGCTGGGCCTTGTCGTTCATATCGGTGGCAAGCTACGAGACAGTTGTGGTGCCCATACTGGTCGATTTCAAGCCAGACAGCATCCAGAAGCTGGTCACCCACTCGGACTCGATAATGCTCATGACAGACAATGACACCTGGAAAAAGCTGGACATCAACGCAATGCCAGGATTGAAGGCAGTCATCAACATAGAAAACACGGAACTGCTGTACTGCAATGACGAAGCAATAAAGACAGCGCACGACAACCTGGTGGAGAACTTCAAGGCGAAATACCCCGAAGGGTTAAAGAAGGAGGATGTGAAGGCGCTGCTTCCGACAGACAACATGGACAAACTGTCAGTGATAAACTACACCTCCGGCTCGACGGGAGACCCGAAGGGTGTGATGCTTACGCACAGGTCGTTGAGCGCCGGAATCGACTACGGCCACAGACATATTCCTGTATATCCCGGAGACCACATGGTGAGCATGCTACCGATGGCACACATCTACGGATTGGCGTTTGAATTCCTATACCCCCTATCAGGCGGAGCGACAATACATTATCTCGGCAAGAGCCCCTCACCCACCCTGCTGTTGCAGGCGATGAAAGACGTAAGGCCGTACCTTATCTGCACGGTGCCGCTGGTGATGGAGAAGATATACAAAGCCTCGCTGAAGCCAGTGCTGAGCAAGCCCGTGATGAAGGTGTTGACAAAGATACCGGGACTCAACATGATAATATTCAACAAAGTGAGAGAGAAACTGGACGGAGCATTCGGAGGAAGAGTGAGAGAGTATGTGATGGGGGGAGCGCCGCTGAACCCAGAAGTGGAAGACTGCTTCAGGAAGATAAAGCTGCACTACACAGTGGGTTACGGTATGACGGAGGCGTCGCCGCTGCTTGCCTACGCCAGCTGGAAGACCTATGCCAAGAGATCGTGCGGACGGTCGGTGGACTGCGGAGACGCCAGAATAGACTCAGCCGACCCGACCAAGATAGTGGGCGAGATACAGGCAATCGGCCCCAACATCTGCATAGGATACTACAAGAACGAGAAAGCCACGAAAGAGCTGTTTACCGAAGACAGATACATCCACACCGGCGACTTGGGTCTGATTGACAAAGACGGCAACATCTTTATCAAAGGACGCAGCAAGAACATGATACTTTCGGCCAACGGCCAGAATATATATCCCGAAGAGGTGGAAGCCGTGGTGAACAACCAAGAATATGTGGCAGAGTCGGTTGTGGTGGACCGCGATTCGAAGCTTGTGGCACTGGTTTACCTGAATCCCGATGCGATGAAGAGAGACGGGATCGGATACGAGCAGATAGAGATGGTGAGGAGCAACATATTCAACGGAGCAAACGAGTCGTTGCCTGTATATAGCAAGATAGCCAAGGTGGAGCTGAGAGACGAGCCGTTTGAGAAGACACCGAAGATGAGCATCAAGCGCTTCCTGTACAGCTAAGAAACTGTTTTAATTTAATTCAATGTTTTCCTTAAAGCACCTGAACGGCATATTTCCCACCTTCTCTCAGTTACAATGGACACCCTGGGGTTCTCCGCTTCGCTATCGAAATGCCACTGGCATTTCTTCATGCCTTCGATAAGGCAAAAAATCTGCTCGCCCATGTGCATAATAAAATTCATCAATCAAATTTAAACAGTTTCTAAGATTCCTCTACATTAGATCAATAGTCCCTATTGATAAACGCGTGTGTTTCAAGGAGCCCGTATCCCGAAAGGGGTACGGGTTTTCCGATTATGGGAGAGTCGTCGGGAGGGGTATCGGAGGATTGAGTTATTGGAGGATTCGGAGTTATTGGAGAATTCAGAAGATTCAGAGGATTTGTAGAATTCGGGGGCATTAATCAGGGGGATTTCCTTAAAATGAGTACTTTTGTATGCAGCCAAGGATTTATGCCAACAGAGGGAAACAGATAGTAATCAACACAATAGCGTACGAGCTGACAGACTTATGAAGATAATAGAATTCGAAGAGCTGGAGTCAACCAACGGATACTGCGGAGGGTTGGACCTAGGGAGCGTGGAGGATTTCACCACCGTGTGGGCGCACAGACAGACAGCCGGACGAGGGCAACGAGGGAACCGATGGGAGAGCGAAGGAGGGAAGAACCTGACGTTCAGCGTGGTGTTGCACCCAGTGTTTCTGCCGGCGAGGCGGCAGTATGAGTTGACGAAGGCGCTAGCGCTCGGAGTGAGCGACTGGGTAATGGACGAAGCCGACAGCAAGCGAGTGGAGATAAAATGGCCCAACGACATTTATGCCGAAGGGAAGAAGATATGCGGCATACTGGTAGAGAACAAGATAGGGGAACGGTACGAGACAGCGGTGTGCGGAATAGGAGTGAACATAAACCAGACAGAGTTTGGAGAAGGAGCACCCAACGCCACATCGTTGCAACTGCTGACGGGAAGAGAGTATGAGCTGAGAGGGATGCTGGAGAGGCTGCTGGAGAGCCTGCGAAAGAGATATGAGCAGTTGGCGAAGACAGGACAGCAGGCAGAGGGAAACCCTATCGACGAAGAATATATGAAGAGGATGATGTATCTAGGAGAAGAAAGCAGGTATGTCTATCGAGGAGAAACAATCAGTGCGACAATCACAGGAGTGTCGCAGTGGGGACACCTGCAGCTGACGACAAACGACGGGAGGAAAATCGAGTGTGAGATTAAGGAGATAGCGTTTAGCCGACAGTAGTCAACGGCTGTTTTTCACCTCGTTGATGAGGTCGAGCGGAATGTGGCAGTAGCCGTCGGGATGTTTTTGGAGGTAATCCTGATGGTATTCCTCGGCGAGGTAGAAGGCGGTGAGAGGGGTGACTTCGACGACAAGGGGGTCGGAGTAGTTATTGGCGAGTTTTTTTAAGGAATGGCGAATGACCGGGAGGTCGTCGGGGTCGGAGAAGTAGATGCCCGTGCGGTAGCGAGTGCCGATGTCGTGAGCCTGACGGTTGAGCGAGGTGGGGTCGATGGTTTTGAAGAACATCTCGAGGAGCTTGGATAGAGGCAAGACAGAAGCGTCGTAGCGGACGTGGACGGTTTCGGCATAGCCAGTGGAGTCGGTATATACCTGCTCGTAGGATGGGTTGGGGATGGAGCCGTTGGCGTAGCCGGCTTCGGCGTGAAGGACGCCACGAAGGAGGGAGAGGTAGTGCTGGGTGCCCCAGAAGCAACCACCCGCGAGGTAGATGTCGCGTATGGGCGAACGGAGCGAGGCATAGGCGTTGGAGAGGATGTCGGCCAGCTGTTCGAGACAGAGGCGGTCGGTGTCGTCGAAGGTGTTGAGTTGAGCGCTGTCGATGTCGAGGACAGCCCAAGGGGATTGCGTTAGTGCGTTATTGTGTGATTGCGTTAGTGCGTTAGTGTTTGGGGTTGAGAAGATTGGGACTACTATTTCGCTGCGGGATTGGGAGCTGCAGGCGATGTGGCCGGGGAATTGCTCGACGTCGGGGACGACGATGGTGCGGGATTCTTTCCAGGCGGTGCCACAGACGCCCTTGCCGTAAGGGATGTTGGTGCAGGCGACGGGGCCTTGGAAGGCGGAGAGAACGAGTTCGTCGCCGGCGACGCGGTAGAAGCCCGTCCACCAGAAGCCGAAAGTGTGGTGAAGCAAGGCGGCGGTGTTGGCGAGCAGAGAGGTGAGGTCGATGGGGTCGGCAGCGAACTGGCTGACCTGCTGCAGGAAAAGCTGGTATTGTTGGGATTTCGCAGAGGCGGAGTTTGTATCCATAGGTTTGAGGTGAAGATTGTTTACGGGTGCAAAGTTACATTTTATTTCTTTTTCATTTTTTTATTTTGCGAGATATTTATATTTTTGTAGTGTCGAAATGAATAGTATGAAATATTGCAAAGGGATATATTTCAGCATTTTAGACCATGCCTGCGGGACACGTTATTTTGCAAAATCAAATTTGTAATCCGCAAGTACTTGTAACTGAACACTTAACAGCGAATAAAAAGGTATCACTCCCGAATCAAAAACGATTCAGGAACGTTCTCTATTTAGGACCCATTCGTGACCCATCTAGGACCCCTTTAGGTTTCCTCTTACATATGGATATGTCAGAGATGAGGTGTGCGGTTTTTTTTTTGGGGGGGGGCGGAGCTTGGTGTGTAGGGGTTGGTGTGCAGGTTGGACAATCAAAAAAAATTCACCCCTCATGTTGTGATTCTAATTCTCACTGCGTCTAATATGTAGTAACAACACAAAACGGCAATCGTTTTATAATTACCATGGAGTTGGACGAAAAAACATTCAAAAACCTTATACACAGACAGCAGAACTTAATTTGGCGGGTGTGCAGCAGCTATAGGTTAAGTGCGGCGTGGACGATGGAGGACGCATTCCATGAGGTGCTGTGCGACCTGTGGCGAGGCTTCGGGACTTTCGACCAGCGCAGTTCGGAGAGCACCTGGGTTTACCGCATAGCAACCAATACGATGAACTCGCTGGTGCGAAAGATGGGCAACCAGCCGACGGCATCGCCGCCAGAGGGACATGACCCCAGTTACCGCGACGATGACTACCGAGACCTTGTGGAACTGATTGAGGCCACGCCGGAACCAGACCGCACCATCATCAAGGCTCATGCACAAGGCTACGGCTACAAGGAAATATCCAAGATAACGGGACTAAGCATCGCGGCGGTGAGCATGAGGCTGACCCGCGCCCTGCGAAGATTACGCAAACTTTATGGTAATTAGTGACTGGTGGATAGTGATTAGTGAATAGATAATACAAAAGCTAAAATTAAAGATATGAGAGATTTTGACAAGCAATTAGAACGATACGGCGACGAGCTGAAGAACGTCCGCTGTCCCTACAGCGATGCGGAACTGGACAGGGAAATCCGCAGCGTGGTGTGGAACGAGAAGATCATCCCGAACGAACATCAGTCGAGAGTCACACATACCAAATGGCTCTGGCCTTCTGTGGCCGCTGCCGCTTGCCTCGTGGCTGTGCTAATACCATTGAATATGCCTACCCGAGCCAACGACAGCATCGCTTCGGTGGACATCAACGGCGAACATCTCTACTACGCCTGCAACAATGGCTGCTCACCTGAGGGCACTTTGGAAACCTTTAAAAGTATTATAAAATGAAACAACTGATACTCCCATTTTTACTGCTCCTGCTGGCCGCCTGCCAGCGCGAAGCAAACCTGCCCGAGGCTACCTCGGCGGCGAAGGAGGTCTATTTGCAATACGCCGGTCGCAAGGACCTGACTGTGGCCTTAATTGGCGACTACCAAGGCTACAATGCCGTTATGCTGCAAGCGCAGGATGCCGAGAGCTGGCTGCGTCTGTGCGAGGAGTTCGGCGTCGGCAAGAGTGTGGACGCTGCTGCGTTGGATTCGGCAAGGGTCTCCTCGCTCAAGAGCGTCTCCTTCACCGCCGACTCACTGCGCTTCTGCGGCGACATAGACTCCCTGCAGATTGCCAGTGCTGTCGGCGGAATCTTCACCAACCTCCTCGACTCGCTGGTGCGCAGCAAGAACGGCAGCAGTATAGTTGACACCGCCTACTCGTACGTTCACAGCGAGCACTGGGACAACGGCGTGCTTATTGACTCCTCGACCAACGTCAGCGGTCATCCCTCCCACGGTATCCACAGCCTCCAACTGCCCATCACTAACGACCGTCTCCTCCACACTGCCACCGAACACGGCAACTGCGGCTACCTCATCCACGACGACAGTCCCAGCCTCACTATCTGGCTTTTCTTCTACTCAACCAAGGAAGAACTTTCGCAAATCATAAACACAATAACCCTAACACATTAACAACAATGAAACGCATCATTATTGCAATGCTGCTCATGCTGGCGGGATGCCAGTGGGCAGCAGCCGCGACCGACGACTCAAAGGCGGCCCGTGAGATCTATAACCGCTACACCTCGCGACGGGGATATACGGCCAAAATCAAGCATAGACATGGAGTCTCCCTAGTGTGGATAACCGCCAAGAACGACGCCAAGTGGCAGGCACTGAAGGCGGAGCTTTCGCCGCTCGGCACCGACAGCCTAATTGGTCAGGTGCTCAAACAATCAAATCTTCCCGACACCTCCGTCAAGGTCAGCTCCACCACGCGCAGTATCTCCATTGTACACACAGCCGCAGACAGCTCGGCCACCAGCAGCGTGATAAGCACCCTGCTACCCTCTGGCACACGCTACATGCTGCCCGAGGTGAAGTACGACAGTGCGGTGGCAGTGACCAAAACCATCGTGTATGAAAATGGCAAACTGAAGGAAGAAAAGACCGATGTGAAGACCGACAAACAACTCGAAAACCTGCGGTGTCAACTCCTAAAGAGCGACCTGGTAAAGGATGCCGCCAAACACGTAGGAACAAATCACATTATGGTAGCCAACGACGACGAGCGCACCGTTTGTCTCTGTTTCTACGACTCGGACGAGGATCTCCTCAGCCTGTTTTTCCACGCCACCGCCTTGCTTGGCAAATAATAGATATAGGACCGACAACAATACGGCGTGGAAAGCCGTTCCTCGCCGATGATGTGTTGCAGCGTCAAGGTTGAGAACGAGGGATGCCAATGGCTTATCCCTATAGGCAAGCGTCAAGAGACGCTTGCCGTTTTTTTTAGGAATCATTTGTAGGTGCATCACTCGCTGAGGGCTCACTGGCCGCCCTATAAACCAGCAGATACTCCCGACCCCGCAAAATCCTCTCCCAAAACTACCACGAACCATCTACTCCTTTTTAGGAGAGCCATAAACAAATGGTAATTGTGCTTTCCTGATTTAGTTTGACCCTGGTTTGCGCGAGGATTGGAGTGCTGGGTTGTGATTGGAGAGTGAAAGTACAGGCGTTACGCGGTTTTAGGGAGATAAAAGATACGATTGATGGTAACAAAAGTGGGGGTTGTTTCGTTTAAGTGTATATTATTATAAAACGATTGGTAAAAATTATGAAAAAATACTTGTGGGTCATATTACTGGCAGCGGCGATGACGGCATGCAGTCACTTTAAGCCGGCGGAGGAGGCGACGGAGCGCGTGGTGAAGGTGGGAGTGATACGGATAGACGACGGACACGCAAGCGGCGCGATGGCGGAATATGTGGGTAACGTGGAAGGAGCCTCGACGGTGGATGTGAGCTTCGGGACGGTGGGGAGAGTGGCGACGCTGCGAGTGAAGGAGGGGGACAAGGTGGCGAAGGGGCAAGTGATAGCGACGATGGAGAATACGGCGGCGGCGAGCTCGTATGAGGCGGCGAAGGCGACGCTGTCGAGGGCGGAGGACGGATACAGGAGGGCGAAGATGGTGTATGACAAGGGGAGCCTGCCGGAGGTGAAGTGGATAGAGGTGCAGACGCAGCTGAACCAGGCGCGCTCGCTGTACGAGGTGGCGCAGAAGAACCTGACGGATTGCAGCTTGAGGGCGCCGATGAGTGCGACGGTGGGCAAGAGATATGTGGAGGTGGGAGCGACGGTGTCGCCGATGCAGCCGGTGGTGCGGCTGATTGATTTGACGCAGCTGTGCGTGAAGATGAGTGTGCCCGAGGCGGACATAACGAACATAGGGAAGGGAGACACGGTGGATGTGACGGTGAACGCGGCCGACAGCCTGCGGCTGAAGGGGGTTGTAGATGAGAAGGACATCACGGCCGACGCGGTGAGCCACTCGTATCTGGTGAGGGTGCGGTTGCTGGCGTCGAAGGAAGAGATGAAGCGGGTGCTGCCAGGTATGGTGTGCAGGGTGAAGATGAGCGGGTCGGCAAGCCACCGAGAGCAGGCGACGGGCGGCACGAGGCTCATGGTGCCGAACAGAGCGGTGCAGATAGGGAACGACGGGCAGAGGTATGTGTGGAAGGTGACGGACAGCAACAGAGTGGAGCGGTGTGCGGTGACGATAGGCGACCTTACGGCGAACGGAGTGCTGGTGACAGAGGGGCTCGAGAAGGGCGACATTGTGGTGACAGACGGTACGCAGAAGATTGCGTCGGGGAGCGTGGTGAGTTTTTAGTTTCTAGTTTTTAGTTTCAAGTTTTGAGTTTTAAGTTTTGAGTTTTGAGAAAAGGTAACGGATTTCTGGAGCTTGTAGTTGACAATCCCAAGATTGTGCTGCTGATTGTTGCCATACTGGTGGCATTCGGCATCTATGGGCTTGACCGGATGAACAAGCAGGAGTTTCCAGAGTTCACGATAAGGCAGGGGTTGGTGGCGGCGGTGTATCCAGGCGCATCGTCGGAGGAGGTGGAGGAGCAGCTGACGATACCGCTGGAGGAATACCTATACACGTTTGTGGAGGTGGACAAAGAGAAGACCTACAGCTATTCGAAAGAGGGGGTGGTGTATGTGTATGTGGAGTTGGTCAACAGCGTGAAGAACCAGACGGAGATGTGGAGCAAGATAAGGCACGGGTTGAAGGACTTCAAGGCGCAGCTGCCGGCGGGGGTGCTGGCGCTGGTGGTGGTGGACGACTTCGGGAACACGTCGTCGCTGCTGGTGACGATGGATTCGAAAGAGAAGACCTACCGCGAGATGGAAGGCTACATGAGGCTGCTGAAGCAACGGCTGCGGAGTGTGGAGGCGGTGGGCAACCTGAAGTCGCTCGGAGGGCAGAAAGAGGAGATATCGGTGTATGTAGATAAGGACAAGCTGGCGTCATACGGCATCAGCCACCAGATGCTCACGGCGGTGCTCTTTGCACAGGGATTGCAATCGATAGGCGGCACGATATCGACCGACGACGGATACCTGCCGATACATGTGGTAAGTCCTTACAAGTCGGAATACGAGTTGGGCGAGCAGGTGATATACACGGCGCCGTCGGGTAGAACGATAAGGCTGAAAGACATAGCGCGGATAGAGCGGTGCTATCCCGAGCCGACGAGCTATGTGACGAAAGACGGGAACAGGGCGCTGGTGTTGTCGATAGAGATGAGGCCCGGGAACAACATAGTGAAGTTTGGCGAGGAGGTGGACAAGATACTGAAAGACTTCCAACGGACGCTGCCCGACGGAGTGACGCTGTACCGCATCACCGACCTGCCGCAGGTGGTGGACAACTCGATATGGTCGTTTTTCAAAGACCTGCTGACGGCGATGTTGGTGGTGATAGCGGTGATGCTGCTGCTCTTCCCGCTGCAGTCGGCCCTGATACCGGCGATAGAGATACCACTTACGACGGCGGTGACGTTCTCGGTGATGTACATCATAGGGTTCGAGATGAACATCGTGACGCTGGCGTCGCTGATAGTGACGCTGGGTATGATGGTTGACGACTCGATAGTGATGGTGGACGGATATATGGACAACATAAGCCGACGGCAGGCGCCGAGGGACGCAGCCATAAACAGTGCCAAGACGTTCTTCCCGTCGCTGGTGGTGGCCACGCTGTCGATATGCGCCATTTTCTTCCCATACCTGTTCACGATGCACGGGCCGCTGGGCGACTTTGTGAAGTTCTTCCCGACGACGATAACCATATCGCTGACCATCTCGCTGGCGCTGGCGATGTTGCTGACGCCGTGGCTGGAGACGAAGATGCTGAAAGTAGATAAAGGCACACACAGGGTGAAGCAGCGCAAGTGGTTCTTCGCACGGTGGCAGAGGCGATTCTTCGCGATGTTGCAGAACGGCTACGAGAGGCTGCTGAACTGGTGTTTCGCGCACCCAAGGACAACGATACTGGCAGGGTTGCTTAACATAGCCATAGCCGTGGTGGTGTTTTTGAACATGCCGCTGCAGCTGATGCCCAAGGCCGAAAGAGACAGCTTCGCGGTGGAGATATACCTTCCCGACGGGAGCACGCTGGAGCAGACGGCGAAGGTGGCCGAATATTTCGAAGGAGTGCTACAGAATGACGACGACATAGAGACGGTGTCAACGTTTGTGGGCACGTCGTCGCCACGCTTCATGGCCGCGTACACGCCACAGATGCCAGCCAAGAACTTCGCACAGATGATAGTGAAGACCAAGGGCAACGACGTAACGGAGCAGGTGGTGAAACGCTACAAGGACAGCTTCATCGACACGCTGCCCAACGCTACGATAAGAGTGAAACAGCTCGACTACCAGGCAGTCAACAACCCGATAGAGATAAGGCTACGCAGCGAAGACAAGGCAGCCCTTATGCGTTATGCCGACACATTGAAACGGCATCTGGAACAGCATAGCGACGACCTTGTGTGGGTACACAGCGACTTTGGCGACTATTCGCCAACAGTGAGGATAGACCTGAAGCCAGACGAAGCATCGAGGTTGGGAGTGACGAAGTCGGTGTTGTCAGCCAACCTAGCCACGTTATACGGCGGGCTGCCGATGACGACGGTGTGGGAGGAGGACTACGGAGTGGCGGTGAAGCTGTACTCGTCGGAGCAGGGCAGCGCACCCGACATCACGTCGGCGCTGGTGCCAACGTCGATACCCGGAGTGTGGGTACCTCTGAGGCAGGTAGCCACGGTGACGCCCGACTGGCAGCCCTCGCAGATACCGCACAGGAACGGGGTGCCGTGCGTGACGGTGGGATCAGACCTGCGGTTTGGCAAAAGCCAACCCAAGACCATGTCCAAGCTGAAGCCCTGGCTGGAGAACGACTTCAAGCAGATGCTGCCCGAGGACGTGGAGATGACATACGGCGGCCTCGACTCGGTGAACAGCGGCACGATGGGCGACATCATAGTAGGGTTGATAGCCTCGGTGATGATAGTGTTCTTTTTCCTGCTGTTCAACTTCAAGAAGATACGGCTCACGCTACTCTCGCTGTTCGGCACACTGTTCTGCCTGCTGGGCGCATTTGTAGGGTTAGCCATGTTCCACTGCGACATAAGCCTGACCGCCATAATCGGCATAGTGAGCCTGATAGGCATCAACGTGCGCAACAACATAGTGATGTTCGACTATGCCGAAGAGCTGCGGCGTTCGGGGGTGGATGTGCGGCAGGCGGCCTTCGACGCAGGATGCCGTAGGATGAGGCCGATATTCCTCACCAGCGCGACGACGGCGGTGGGAGTGATACCGATGATTATACACAAGAGCGCGTTGTGGATGCCGATGGGAATAGTGATATGCTTCGGCATAATGTTCGCCATAATCTTCATAGTGGCGGTGATGCCCGTGGCGTACTGGAAACTATTCGACTTCAAGAAACCCCAGAATATAACCTTACATTACCGGAAAAAGCGATAGATGCGCAGAGTTAGTACATATAGCTTGGTTTTTGTGGTGGCGCTGATGATGCCGTCGCGCATTGGGGCGCAGGTGCTGACACTGGACAGCTGCCGGGCGATGGCGCTGCGCAACAATGCCACGCTAGAGAACGCACGTCTGGAGATAGAGTCGGCCAAGCAGACGAAGCTGGCGGCATTGACCAAATACTTCCCGACGCTAAGCGTGGCGGCAGGCTATTTCAGGTCGCAGAACTACCTGATAGACGTCTCGTCGGAGGGAAGCGGAGCGCAGATAGACGTCACCGCGCGGTTTGACGGCGAGACGATGGAGGACCGCATCGCCAACCTGCAGGCCACATTAGACAGATACAATATCGACGTAAACCTGCAATCAGAGATAGACAACTTTGTCGATAGGTTCTCGTACGACATATCGCTGAAGATGATCGACCGCGGGCTTTTCGCCAACGCAGTGCTGACGCAGCCGCTGTTTGCCGGCGGCCGAATTGTGAACGGCAACCGGCTTGCGAAGGTGGGGGTGGATGTGGCGGAGCTGAAACTGATGATGTCGGAGCGAGAGGTGATGCTCAATGTGGAGCAATACTACTGGCAGGTGGTGCTGCTGCACGGCAAGCTGCAGCCCGTGGAGCAGGCGTTGGTGCTGCTCGACACGCTGCGTCGCGACGCCGAGGCGGCACAGCAGGCGGGGCTGATAGGACGCTCGGAAGTGCTGAAAGTGCGTCTCAAACAGGCCGAGATGCAGTCGGTAAAGACACAGATATTGAACGGCATCGAGCTCGCCACGATGGCGTTGTGCCAATACATAGGACAACCTTATTCCGAGACGTTGCGGGTGGAAATACCGCAGGAGGGCGAGCTGCAGAGCCCAGCCGCGCCGCAGGCACGGGTGGACAGCTGTGTGGTGAACCGCCCCGAATATTCCCTGCTCGAGAAAGCCGTCGAAGCCGAGCGGCTGCGCCGGAAGATGATAGCCGGCGAAGCGATGCCGCAGATTGCCGTCGGCTCGACCTACGGCCTCACCGACATCACAGGCTCCTACCGCGCCAACGGCATCCTCTTCGCCACCGTCAGCATACCGCTCACCGCATGGTGGGAGACGGCGCACAACATGAAGAAGCAGCAGATGGCCGTGCGCATGGCAGAAAACAACCACCGCAACAACACAGAGCTCATGACGCTACAGCAGCGCCAAGCCTACAACAGCCTGCGCGAAGCCTACAGCCAGATTGACATCAAACGCCAGGCCGCAGACGACGCCGCAGACAACCTGGAGGAGGTGAAGATATACTACGAGGCAGGGCTGACCTCGGTGTCCGACTATCTCGAGGCGCAAACCCTCTTCTACCAAGCCCACGACCAACTGACCGACCAGCTGATAGACTACAAGATAAAGGAGCTGCGCTACCGACAGCTCAGCGGACAGTAATCTGCCACCCGACGCAAAAACTCTCAGTGACTTTGCAGTGGCTTTGCAGCGGCTTTGCAGTGGCTTTGCCCTCACTCCAAGATAACCATCTGCACACACAGCAACAAATTTTACGCAAAAATTTTGGAGGTTTCAAAAATATGTGTAAATTTGCACTGATTATTTGCATAGAAATCACAACAAAAACCGACAAGACAATATCGTTGTAATTTATTAATTTATCAAAAGCCGAAGGGCCTGATGGCATATAACATGGCGAAATCTATATGAAGAAAGTTTTATTATTTGCTGCAACACTGCTCCTCGGCGCAACCATGTACGCGCAGGGAGAGAAGACCGCAATCCGTTGCCAGGACGCAAATGAGAGATCGACAAAAGGAGACGTGAAGGCGGCAGAGTGGGGCACGTTCACGAACTTCTCAATCACGGATTTGAACGGGACGGTCCACAACATCCAGAGTTATCTTGACCAAGGCAAATATGTCGTGATAGACTTCTTCGCCACATGGTGTGGACCATGCTTCAAGTACAATCAAGCTGGCATTTTGGAAGCGCTGTACACGACCTACGGACAGGGAGGCACCGGAGAGTTCGTAGTTTTGCAGATTGAAGACGACCCGAGCACGCCCACAAGCGAACTCAGCGGCGGTGGAAACTCACAGGGCGACTTCACCAGCGGCGGCACGAACCCCGTCCCCATTGCTGAGGCCGACACAGCCTTATCAAGTCATGTATCGCTGTATGAAGGATACATCCCGTCTGTTTACCTCTTCTGCCCGTCAGGATTTGTACATAGCATTTATGAAAACGAGTTTCTCTATAGCTACTCAAATGGAAATTACTCAACTGCACAGGCAAACACATGCGCAACAGCTATATACAACTTCGCCACCACAAGCTGCCCTACCGAGACCTCAGTTCCTGCGGTAGAACTCATCAAACCCGAAGTGGTAAAGAAAGGCGTTGCCGCCACATTCACTGCTGAGGTAACGAGCGTTGCCGACTACACTCTGGCTTGGACCATCGAGGGTGGCTCGCCCGCGACCGCTACGACATCGACGGTAAACGCAACATGGAACACGACCGGCACGTACACCGTTACCGTTGTTGCCACCAACGCCAACGGCTCCGCCACCAAGAGCGTTACCGTGAACGTTGTTGACTGCTCGGCTGGCATTTCCACATTCCCGTTCACCGAGGACTTCGAGAACGGCCAGGGATGCTGGGAATTCGTCAGCGCAAATACTGAAAATACCGCCGATTACTTTGGTGTGATTGAATTGAACGACGGTTCATTTGCAGCAATCCTGAACAGTTACTCAAGAGCAAGCGACTACAACCAGTATTTGATTTCGCCCGAACTTCACCACACTGGCGAACTGAATGTGACATTTGATTATGTGGCTGCCGGAAGCACCAATGAGACATTCAAAGTGAAATATTCGACAAGCGACAATAACCCCTCGAACTTCACGACCATCGGATCGGAGATCACAGCAACCACCAGTGGCTGGGCAACCTACAATGGCACACTTCCTGCCAACGCCAAGTATTTCATGATCAACTATACATCCAGCTACAAATACTACTTGCTTATTGACGACATCACCTTCAGCAATGCTGGTGGTGGCACACAGGGCATCAACGACGTTACCGCATCGAACGTGAAGATGTTCCCGAACCCGACCACCGGCAACCTCTACATCGAGGCAGAAGGCCTGCAGAAGGTTGAGGTTATCGATGCAGCCGGACGTATCGTCATGACCGAGACCAGCAGCAGCATCAACATGAGCAACCTCGCCAACGGCGTTTACTCAGTGCGCGTGATGGCCAACGGCAACAGCACCATCCAGAAAGTTGTGAAGAAATAAGACAACACCATAACAGAAAAGAGCCGCAACGATTACGTTGTGGCTCTTTTTTTTGAGTAACCGACTGTTTTACTTCAAGCCTTTGAGGGCAGCTTGGAGCGACTTGGTGACGGCGGTAGAGGTGTAGGTGGCGCCAGCGACGGCATCGACCTTCTTCTTGCAAGCCGCTTTGGGCGAAAGGCCGTTCCACGACTTGAAGAAGCCAGCGGCCTTGACACGCTGCACATACTGAGGAGTCTCGCTGTTGGCCAGCAGCTCAACCGAGAGCACTTTCTTGTTCTTGTCGAGAGCAATGAGCAAGGGAGTCTCACCATTGTAGCCCTTTATGCCGTCGCTGGCAGGCTTGGAATAGACGGCGTAGCCCAGTAGTTTCTTCGAGGCGTCGAACACCGAGGTCCACTTGGCCTCTTTCTTGACGCTTTTGACGGTGGGGAAAGCGCGGACAATCTCCATAGGGATTCCGTCGGCGTTGACAGCCGGCTGCGCAGCTTTAGCCTGCTGGTGGTGCGGACAGTTGCCGCAGTGGTGGGCACACTGATGGTTATTGCCGGCAGGTTGCTGGGCAAACGACGTGCCGATAGCGAACAATGCCATAGTCAAGATAGCAAAAACTTGTTTCATATATTTCCTAATTTTAAGAGTTAAGTTCTAACTGTTAAGCACTAGCGGCAGCACCAGTGCGAGAGGATTACAGCGGTGGCGACGGCGGCATTGAGCGACTCGCATGTGCCGCCAAGGTTGGGTATGGTTATACGGTTGGTCAGCAGAGGCCGCAAGTCGGGCGATATGCCGCGCGACTCGTTGCCGACAAGGATGACGGCAGGGGTGGCCGGAGCGACACCGCGTAGGTCGTCGCCGTCGAGCACCGCCCCATAGACGGGCATGCCGCAGGCAGGGAGCCACTCGGCGAGGTCGCGACATTCGACGGAGACGCGGAAAAGGCTGCCCATGGTTGACTGCACCACCTTGGGGTTGAAGCGGCTGACAGTGTCGAGCGAGCAGACGATACGGCGTATGCCAAACCAGTCGGCGGTGCGAATGATGGTGCCGAGGTTGCCTGGGTCTTGCAGACGGTCGAGGGCGAGGGTTATCTTTGAATTTTGAATTTTGAATTTTGAACTCTGAATATCGCACGCCTGCCGTTCCAACAGCATCCATACCTTGTTGGGCTGGCGCAGTGACGAGAGCCGCTGCAACTGTTCGTCGGTAACAAGGTGCAAGGAAGAGCATAGACCCTTGTCGAGCCATATAGCACCGTGAGCATCAAGCCAATCGCTGGTAGCGCAAAGGGTGTCGATATGTATTCCCATTGCCAGAATTTCAGACGCAAATTTCTCACCCTCGGCCACAAAAAGGTTGTTAAGGTCACAGAATTTTTGCTGCCGAAAAGCGGCAAGTTCCTTGAGTTTGGATTTCGATATTGGTTCCATCTGGAAGGATAATATATTGATAAAACGTAGTTTTAGAAAAAAAATTTTGTCAGTTTGCGGAAAAGTAGTACTTTTGCAAACGCTTTAAGCGACAGATGGTGGGCGTAGCTCAACTGGTTAGAGTGCCGGATTGTGGTTCCGAAGGTCGTGGGTTCGAATCCCACCTCCCACCCCTGGAGAAGCCCGCGACAAGAATGTTGCGGGCTTTTGATTTAAAAAAGAGTACAAATGACGAAAGAATGGGACATCTGCTATTTCAGTGACGGAGGGCAAATGCTGACGGTGCTCGACCAGACGCTGCTGCCGACGGAGGAGCGGTATGTGGGATTGCGGAGTGCAGACGAGGTGGCCGACGCGATAGCACGCCTGGTGGTACGCGGAGCGCCACTCATAGGTATAGCGGCAGCGATGGGGCTATGTGTGGCGGTGACGAACGGAGAGGATTTCGAAGAAGCGAAACACAAGATAGGCGCCTCGAGGCCGACAGCGGTGAACCTCTCGTGGGCGTTGGAGCGTATGGCGACGGTGGAAGCAGGATTAAGCGGTTTGACTTTTGAGAGCCGGATTGCGAGGTTACGGGAAGAGGCACTGCGGATAAAAGACGAGGACGCCGAGACCTGCCACAAGATAGGAGCGTACGGACGGGGACTGATAAAAGAAGGCATGGGAGTGCTGACGCACTGCAACGCAGGGCACTTGGCGACAGGGCACTACGGCACGGCGCTGGCGCCGATATACGCTGCAGCGGAGGAAGGCAAGCATTTCAGAGTGTATGCCGACGAGACAAGGCCATTGCTACAGGGGGCACGACTGACGGCATACGAGCTGGAGAGAGGCGGGGTGGACACCACCTTGATATGCGACAACATGGCAGCCACGCTGATGGCGCAAGGGAAGATAGACATAGTGTTTGTGGGCTGCGACCGAGTGGCCGCCAACGGCGATACAGCAAACAAGATAGGCACGCTGGGAGTGGCGGTGCTGGCCAAACACTTCGGGGTGCCGTTCTACGTGTGCGGCCCGCAGTCAACTTTCGACAAGAGATGCAAAAGCGGAAAGGAGATTGTGATAGAGGAGCGCCGCGGAGAAGAGATAACCATAATGCATTACTTGAAGCCCATGGCACCGAAAGGAGTGAAAGCATACAACCCCTCGTTTGACGTCACGCCACGAGAGCTGATTACCGGATATATCACGGAATCGGGAATAATAGAAATCTGAAAAAAAGAGACATGGAATCAACAAGACAGAACAAGATAGCGAGACTCATACAGCAAGATATGGGCTCAATATTTCTGAAAGAGATGAAGCCGAAACTGGGCAACTCGCTGATAACGGTGACCGAGGTGCGCATCACACCAGACCTGTCGATAGCACGAATATATGTGAGCATACTGCCGATAGGGACTATGCCCGAGAGCGAGCCAGCCGTCGCTGCGACAAAAGAGACAGTGATGGCAGCGATAAAAGCCAATGGAGCAGACCTCAGAAGAAGACTTGGGATGCTCGAAGGCAAACAACTCAGGATAATACCAGAACTGGAATTCCATCTGGACGACACCCTGGACCGTATGGAGAACATTGAAAAACTGCTCCGCCAGTGAACCTGCCCTATTTCATAGCCAAGAGATACCTATTTGCCCGCAAGCGGAAGAGCGTGATAAACGTGATTTCGTGGATATCGCTGGTGGGGCTCAGCATCGCGTCGATGGCTCTGATAATAGTGCTATCGGTTTACAACGGCATCGGAGGGTTGACTCAGAAGCTGTTCAATGTGTTCGACCCAGAGCTACTGGTAGAGAAATACGAAGGCAAGAGTTTTGAGGCGACGCAAGAGATGCTGGACAAAGTAGCAGGCATCAAAGGAGTGGCTACGGTGAGCCAGATTGTGGAAGAGAACGCATGGGTGACCTACCGACAGAACCAAGCGATAGTACAGATACGCGGAGTTGACGACAACTATCCCGCAATAACGGGGATAGACACTATGATATTCGACGGCGATTATGAGCTTAGGAGAGAGGTTGGCGAAAGGAGCATAAGATATGCAGTACTAGGAGCGCTGATATACGACCAGCTAGGGCTTCGCGGACTAACCAACGAGCCGATGGCGGTGCACATACCCAAACGAGGGAAGGGCATAGGTCTTTCGATAGACGATGCGTTCAACACAGGATACCTATACCTCGGGGGAACATTCTACATACAGCAAGACATTGACAGCAAATATCTGCTGGCAGAGATAGATTTTGTGAGAGAGCTGCTGGATTACGGCAATGACGAGTGTACGTCGCTGGCAATAGCACTGGACGGGAAAGCCAATGTGAATAGAGTGAAGAAAGAGATGAAAGCAGCGCTGGGCGAGGAATATCTGGTGAAAGACCGCTACGACCAACAGCCATTGTATTTCAAAATATACAGGTCGGAGAGGCTGGGTATAATACTGATACTTTCCCTGATAGTGCTTATATCGACGCTGAACCTTATAGCATCGCTGTCGCTGCTCATCATAGACAAACGGCGAGACATCGCGACGATGCGCAGCATGGGGATGGAGAAGCGCACGGTGAGGCAGGTGTTTTTCAGAGAGGGCATGCTGATAAGTGCCGTGGGGGTAGTGGCAGGCTTGGTGATGGGATTCGTGGTCTGTTTTCTGCAGCAGACATTCGGCATAATCAAGATGGGCAACAATTTCGTGGTGAGCGCATTTCCAATAGAGATGCACTTCACCGACTTTGTGCTGACCTTCGCGCTGGTGATGCTGCTGAGCACGGCAGCGGTATGGTTTACCACCCGGCGAGCGAAGATAGCGAAATAGTAATTTTTCTTAAAAACTTGTTTATGCCAAAAAAAACTCGTTTCTTTGCGTTATAAAACGAGTGGTACGAAGAGGCTCAAATGAAGCGTAAAACGATTGTGCCTTAAATAGATACAAACCTAAAACACTGCATTATGAAAAAGTTCATACGTCTATCGGCATCTGTTCTGATCATTTTCGGAATGGTTATGGTGTGCGGCACCACAACTTCATGCAAGTCGTCAGAGGGCGAGGTGATGTACAAGACACACCACGAGAACACCAAAACCATCAACAAGAACTATCGTGTGAAAGGCACCAACGAACGCAACAAACAAACCTATCGTTCGTACTGATGCCTGTTGACCGAGGGACAGAGAGAAGAGACAAAATAAAAAGGGGTGACCGAAGGATGCGGTTACTCCTTTTGTTGTGTCTAATGGCAGTGCCGCCGACGGTTTCGGCGCAAGAGAGCTTCACCCTGACGGTCAAAAGTCCCAAGACGTTTGGAAAGAGCGTAACGCTGACGGTATATGACGGAGAGACGACAGCACACAAGTATGTGCAGCGAGTGAAGGAAGGCACTGTCACATTCAGCGCACCCATCTCCAAGCCCAGCGCTGCCCAACTTGCCTTTGCCGGCAAGCGACAACTGTACCTGTATCTGGAAGGCAGCGAGATGAATCTGGAAGTGAACGGGGACGACCTGGAGCACTCGCCACTGTCGGGCTCACGGAGCAACAGCCAGTACCGTTACGCCATGGAGACGGCCAGCGACCCCAAGTCGCTAGCAGACTACCTGCGAAGCAACCGCACATCGCCCATAGCGGCCTTTGTGTTGTATCGGCAGATGCGGAGCATGGAGCCGACCAAGTTGGAACAGCTATATGGAGTGCTGGACAGTGTGGAAGCCAGCTGCTACCATTACCACGCCATAGGCAAATATCTAACAGAGACGAGGGCGCTGTCGGAAGGCATGCCTTTGCCCGATTTTGAATTCACAGAAGGAGGGCAGAAGTGCAGGCTCACGGAATGTCTGTTCAGTGGGCAGCCCAGCGTAGTGTTCTTTGGCGCGACATGGTGCGACATCTGCGTCAGGGATATTGCCGTGGCGGAGAAGCTATGCGTGGACAGCGTCACACTCGTGACGGTGGACATAGACGCCGACCGACGAGGCTGGGACTCGCCATACCTAGAGAAGCTGGACATAGCGCACCTGCCGTATATCATAGTGCTGGACAGGGAGGGCAAGATAGCGGCACGTGACGTGAGGATATGGGAGCTCAAGAGGACACTTGACACATTGAAAAAACGATAGTCATTCTATGACTTTCTGGCGAAGGACACCTTTGTAGAGGCCGTGTGTGCAAAAGCCCGCCTCGGTATAGCCACGGCTACCATAGTAGTGGTTGAGGAAAGTGTTGTCGATGGCGCAGTCGAGACGGAAAAAGTCTTTGTGCATGAGACGGGAGAGCTGAAGGCAGTGTGCAAGAAAGATGTCGCCCACAGGTTCGTGCCAACCGACAGCTGAGGCGAAGTTGTGGAGGTAGAGAGCCTTCTGTCCGTCGTCGGGCCATCGGTCGTCATCCTCTTTCAGGACGGCAGCGCAGACCACTTTGCCGCTAGCATCGTCGATCAATACATACAGTTGGCCTATGCGCTGCTTCTCGACATAGTATTGCATTGGGAAGCGCACCAGATATTCAGTCACATTCCACTGGCGAATGCCTTTGCGGTCCATCCAAGCCATACGGTCAACGACGAGGTTGTAAAGGACCGCAGCCTCGTCAGGGGTGCCTTTGCGGAAAGTGTAGTTACTCATAACAAACGCAGTACTATCGCGACTTTTTCCTCGAGGGGGAGTTGGCCGTCGAGCCAGTTTATTTTGACGCCGTTGCGCTCCATGCGACGGAACCACGTCATCTGACGCTTGGAGAAGCGACGGATGTCGGTGAAGAGACCTTCGAACATCTGCTCTTTTGTTATCCTGCCTTGCAGGAAGAGCGTCACATGGCGGTATTCGAGGCCGTAGCGCAGCAGGCGCTCGGGAGGTACGCCCTGCCGAAGGAGAGCATCCACCTCTTCGACCATGCCGCCGTCGATACGCTGTCGTAGGCGCGCCTCGATGCGATTGACCAGCACGTCGCGCGGGAAAAGTACGCCAATGACGACATGGTGGATGTCGGGCATCTTGGTGAACGAATCGGGATGCTTCAGTTTGTACTCCTGAATCTCAAGAGCGCGCACGAGGCGGTCGCGAGTCTCGGTGTCGGTGTGGTTGTGAAGTTTTATCATGGAGGCGAGGCGCGCGGTGAGTTCCTCGTCGGACTTGTCGGCTATGCTTTCACGGAATTCCACATCGATGGGTGCGTCGGGCAGCTCATACTGCCTTACCACGCCGTCAACATACATGCCCGTGCCGCCGCAGAGGATGGGCTTGTGTCCGCGCAGGAGGATAGAGTCGTAGGCACGACGGAAGTCGGTGAGGAACTGGTAGAGATTGTATTCGTAGCCAGCATCGTGGATGTCGATAAGATGGTAGGGGATATCCACGTCGTGGACGTGATAGTCGTCGAGATCCTTGCCGCTGCCGATATCCATGCCGCGGAATACCTGACGAGAGTCAGCGCTGATAATTTCGCCGCCGATGCGGTAGGCGACCTCGGCGGCGAGTTGAGTCTTGCCGCTGGCGGTGGTGCCGGTTATGGTGAGGAGCGTTTGCATCTTATCTAAAAAACAAGGCGGGATATAGCGAATGCGTTATCCCGCCTTGAGTCAGTTTGCCAACCAGTTAATCGACGAAGTAGAGTTTGCCGCGCTGCTTGTCGAACTCGTATTTGCCAAAACGGTTGAGACCCTCCTTGTTGACGATGAACTTGTAGTCAACGCCTTTGACAACCACCACTTCGACGTTGCGGACGACTTTCTCGCCAATCTTCATCTCCTTGAAGATGATGGTTGATTTGTCGAGGATATTGCCCTCCGGGTCGAAGGCGTTGTCGCGGTCGGGGAAGTCCTCTTTATTGATGCGGCGCTGGTAGAGGTAGTTCATGGCCTCTTCCCAGGAGATGGCGACGGGCTCGACGTAGCGTTCGTCGATGAGCAGCGGTACCTGCATGCCGTTGATGATACAGGCAATCTCACCCTTGGTGGAGTTGATCATGGTGGCCTGGATGGTGCCCTCGTCGTGGATGATGTCGGGTTCGGGGTTAGCCTCCTCGACCGGAGCATTGACCAGGTCGATGACGTTGCCGTCGTCGGTGTATTTCACCTGCGGGGTCTCGGACTGCATATTGTCGATAAGCCGCTTGGAGACGAAGTCGGTGCGGAGGACCATAAACTCGATGCGACGGTTGAGCTGGTGAGCAGCCTCCTTGCGATTCTCGTCCTTTATGGAGTTGACATAGTCGCACTCGAGGACAGTGCCTTTAGAGAAGCTGTAGGGTTTCTTGTTGACCTTGATGGTTATGTCGCGGTCGAGAGTGCGGGGCACACGCTCGGCATAGCCCTTGGCCACGAGACGCTCGCGCTCGATGCCGCGAGAGATGAGGTAGTCAACGACAGACTGGGCACGACGCTGCGAGAGGGTGTCGTTGGTGAGGCCGATGAAGGGGCGGCAGTCGGTATGGGCACGTATCTCGACAACGACGTTGGGGTTGTTGACGAGGATGAGGTAGAGGTCCATGAGTGAATCCATGAATTCCTCTTTGAGGTCCCACTTGGCGAGGTCGTAGCGGATTTCGGGGAGGACGACAGGCATCTTGGGAACGGGCTCGATGCGGAAGTCGTGGACGAGGTCCTTGCTGACGTTGTATCCCTTGGTGCTTTCGGAGCCCTCTGTGGTGAAGTAGTCAACCTTGGAGACGTACATCTTGTAAACGACGTTGCGTTTGACCTTGTCAACATCGAAACGGTAGAAGCCCTTCTTGTCGGTGTAGGTCTCGTACTCGGTGCCGTTGGAGCCGACGAGTTTGACCTTAGCCTTTTCGACGAGCTGCATGGATTTCTCGTCGCGGACGATGCCCTGGATGCTGTAGAGGAGAGGTTCGAGTTCGAACATAAAGAGGTCGTCGTTGATTGGCGGAATCTTCTTGCCTTTCTTCTCGGTTTCCTTGTTATGCGGGTCGTCGAAGGGGCGGTTGGAGGAGAAGTAGCCGCGCTCCTCGTACTTTATGCTTTCCTCGGGGTAGAAGATGATGGACATCTCGTCGTAGCAGGAGTTGATGGGGACGCCGAGGTTCTCAGGTTCGGACCAGCGGCGACCGTTAAGTTCGGTGCGGAAGAGGTCGTAGCCGCCGACGCCCGGGAGACCTGTGGAAGAGAAATACATGACAGAGTCGGAACGCAGGACAGGGAAGCCCTCGCGGCCGCCGGTATTGACGCGAGAGCCGAGGTTGACGGGGTTGGAGAACTCGTCGCTGGTGGAGTTACGGGTGACCATCCAGAGGTCGTAGTCGCCCTGACCGCCCGGCATATCGGAGGAGAAGTACATGGTAAGGCCATCACGGGTGACGGCGGGGTAGAGGTAGTTGAAGGCGGTGTCGCCGAGATCGACGCGGACGGCCTCGGACCATTCACCATTCATAGCGGCCTCGTCGGTCTGTTTTTTCTTGCCTTTTTTCTTGTCGAGGGTGTTGGAGTTGCGAGTGGCGGTGTAGATGTAGCAGCCCTCGGTCTTGTTCTTACGGACGTCGCAACGGGAGAACCAGACGGTCTTGCCGTCGGGGGAGAACACAGCCTCACCCTCGTTGACCGGAGAGTTGATATGGCCTTCTGTCTCGAAGAGTTCGGGAGCCGGAGTCCAGTTGCCCTTGCGGTCGCGGAAGACGTAGTATATCTCGGAGAAAGCCTGACCGGTCCAAGCGTCGGAGTTGGAAGAGCCAGCGACCTCGCCGCTGCCAAAGCGCGAGGAGGAGAAGGTGATGGTGTTGGTGTCGTCGCCCATGAAGCGAGGGGCCCAGTCGTTCCACTGGGTGGACCAGTTGTCGAGTTTCTTGATTACGTGGCGAGTGCGGTCGTGGACGAGCTGCTCTACATATTCCAGAGACTCGTAGCGGGACCTGGCGAGCTTGTCGTCGGGAATGATTTCGAGGTAGTTCTGATAGTTTTTCTTAGCATCGTCGAAATTGTCGTTGAACCGGCATACCTCGGCGAGGTGGAAGTAGATGATAGGCTCGGTCTTGTAGTATTTTGAGCTTACGAGTTGTTTGTAAACCACTTCGGCCTTGTTGAAGTCATGGATGAGGCGGTAGCACTCGCCCATCTGGAAATAGACGCGGTTGCGCTCGGCCTTGTTGTCCTTGATTTTCTTGTAGGCCTCGTCGTATTTTTCGAGAGCGGCACGGTACTGCTTCTGCTCGAAGAGAGCGTCAGCCTTGTCGGCATAACTTGACTGAGCCATCACGCCAGCGACCCCCAAAATGGAGACGAAAAAGAGAAATAGAGCTACTTTTTTTAACGTTTTCATGCGTCGATGATTACTTATTAGATGTTGTATTTATTTTAACGTCAAACAATTGCAGCCGTCAGAAGGGTATAGACGGCCACAATAACCAGAGCACTAAAATACATATTTTCCTGCAAATAGCAATGTTTTTTATAGAATTTCTTTAACATTGTGTTGCACTTCTAACTTGAAATTAGGATCTCTTCCTTATTTCAAAATCTTTCAATTCAGCATGAGTAGCCATAAAAGACAAACTTTACGGTAAGCCAAAACACACAAAAAACCGACATTTAAAAATAATGCCGTAGAGAACGGATTTTTTCGTATCTTTGCAAAATCTAAAAGGAGCGTAATTGCAAACAAAATTTTGAACCTTTAAACCCCAAAACATTTACAGTATGAAAAAAATTGCATTGTTTTTTTCGGCGGCTTTATTGCTGTTGGCAACTGCTGGATGCACAAAAACGAATTTGGTTAACACATGGGCCGGAAATGGAGTCCTACGTCCCAATGCCGACGACTATTTCGACAGCTACATGGTTTATATGACCCTCAACGAAGACGGCACTGTGACGCGTTTTCTCACTTCGGCCGACGATGCGTTTAAACCAAACAAAGCACGTCAGATTGACGGTGTCGGCTCGTGGACGAGCAAGAAAAAGAATGTCACGATAACATTGGACCCCACGTGGGCCAGATTTTCGTGGGAAAGCGTCACCACCGAGTATGAACTGGATGGTCAATGTCTATACCTGGCCAGCGGAAATGCGAACACCAGTGGGACAAATGCTGTTAACGGACCCGACGGCAGAGTTTATCAGTGGATGGTTTCAAGCTATTCAATGTGAGTTTCATTTCAAACCAATAAATTTGTAACACCTTCATTTTGTTAAATCTCTAAAAAACCTGATTATGAAAAGATTTTTTGTTTTATTTGCAGTCGTTGCAATGGCAATGATGACCACAGGATGCAAAGACGAGGAAGAGGCCACAGTGTCCGACAACACATACTACAACGCCCTTGCCTGCACGGTAAGAGGTGCAATGAGCACTGTTTTCAATCAAAATATAGCAGGGACTTCCAACACGGCGCCAGACATGGATATCGCAGCACCATATGGAGGAACCGTACACCTTTCGGGCACCATTAACAAAAGCTCCGACGGCCTCACAAGTATCGACCTCACATACGAGTTTGACAACGTCAAGTGGATTTGGGCTTACAGCGACAACAGCGCGAGTTCGGAAGTCCACTTGACAGGTACTGTTCATGAAGTGGGAACATACAGATCTTCCGAGCAATATATGAACGTGACGACCAGCTCTGAAAGCCTTAAGATGACCGGTACCGTCAAGAGTGGCGAAGCCTCTCGCACCGTTGACGAACTCGGCAAGATCAGCCTTGTGTCGGGCTGGTCGAACTACGACGGCGAAATGTTTGGCTATACCGTGCATAGCTAATGCTTAACACACCAAGAAAGAGCCGATTTAGTTTTGTTTTACCCATAATTAGATCATAGCAGTTTCGAAAAGCAAATGGGGGGCATCCTTGTGATGTCCCCCATTTACAGTACTCTGACAATGATTATTCATCCCTGATTTGTCTTACTTTCGTCCCACTTTTCTTTAATCTTGCTCTTACTGCTCTCTTAGTTTTGTCTTACTGTTGTCTTACTTTTCTCTTAGCCAGTTCCTACGTTGGACCTAGCCAGGTAGTACCTAGTACTAGGCTAGTGCTAGGCTAACGCTAGGCTAGTGCTTACTTTTCTCTTAGTTTCCCCTTACCGAGGGCTTATATGTTTTTGCCATACAACATCGGGGAGGGTTTTGCGTTATTAGTAATTAGAAACTAATATTACAACATAGAAATGAAGAAAGCCATATTGTTTGTTGCGGCGGTGGTGTGTGTGCTTACAGCAGGGGCTCAGAAGAAGCCCGCTACCGTGAATTTCACATTCGAGAACCTGCCGACGGAGCTGCTGATGTACCTGGACCAGGCGACGAGCCAGGACGACCGCAAAAAAGCCAACGCAAAACTGATACAGGCATTCGAACCACAATACAAGTCGTGGGACGAAGCGACACAGATAGAATACCGCGACATCTGCGTGACGATGCAGAAACTAAGGGTGAAACAGTTTCCCGATTTTGCACACTTCATAGAGGTCACGACGCTGATGAGCACGAAAGGGAAGGCGAACTTCGGAACGTGGGTGAAGTGTCTGACCTACCTTCAGGAGCGAAACAAGAAGGTGAAGGACTTCACAGACTTTGTCGATTTCACGGAGCAGCTGGAGACGGAGAGGACACTAAACGGAGCCAAGACTTCGCTGTGGCAGGCGCAGGCAGGTGCGCCTTATGTGCTGAAGCTAGAGGGGAAGAACATAGTGGTGGAGTTTCCGAAGAAGATGGAGCTATACTACAGTTCGGACAAAGACAACGGGACGATATACGGCACGATGGGAAAATACTACTATTTCGACCACAAGTGGTACGGCCAAGGCGGGCGGCTGAACTGGGACCGCACGGGGTTGCCCACGACGGTGTGCTGGGCAGAGCTAAAAGACTATGAGGCAGTGACGAAATTCCCGAAATTCAACGCAGACTCGGTGCTTTTCACCAACACAAAATACTTCACCACGCCGATATACGGACGGGTGGAAGAGGCGCTGTCGGCTCAGATGGAGCCAGACAAATACACGTTTCCGAAGTTCCGCTCGTATCAGAAAGACTTCGAGATGAAGAACATAGTGGAGGGTGTGGACTACTCGGGCAGTTTCATGATGAACGGTGCGAAATTCATCACATCAGACACGAAGCATCCAGCGTCGTTGCTGTTCCGCAGGAACGGGAAGGTGTTTGCAAAGGTGCAGTCGGTGAAGTTCACTATCACGAGCAAACAGATTGCCTCGGAAAGGGCGTCGGTGAGGCTGTATTTGGGAGAGGACTCGATATACAACGACGGAGTGCTGGTGAGATATAGCGTGGGAGAACGGACTGTGACCTTTGTGAACGACTCGAAGCGCAACTTTTACAGCCCATACGGCGACAGCTACCACAACATGGACCTGTTCAGCGAGTCGATAGTGTGGAAGATGGACAAGGACGAGCTGGAGTTCTCAATGATAAGCTCGGGAGGACAGAACTTCTCGTCGTTTGAGTCGGCGAACTACTATTCATACGCCCGATACCGCCAGATACAGGGCATAGAGGAGATGAGCCCCGCCATGAGAGTCTATAGGTATATCAGGGACCACGGGATGACATACGAGTTCAAGATAGACGACTTCGCGAAGTCGATAAGCATGGATGTGAACCAAGCGCGGCTGATGATGCACACGCTGGCAAGGTACGGCCTTGTAACCTACAACGAAGCACTTGACAAGACTTACGTGCAGTACAAGCTGGTCGATTACGCCAAAGCATACAGCAAAGACAAGAAGCACGACTATGACGCACTGATGATGGAGTCGGCCGCCAAGGGCAGCAACGCAACGCTAGACCTGAACACTTACGACCTGAGGATACGGGGAGTGGAGAAATTCGTGGTGAGCGACAGCCAGGCGGTAGCCATCTCGCCGAGAGGAGATGTGACGGTGCACAAGAACAGAGACATCACTTTCTCGGGGAAGGTGAACATAGGGCGCTTCGTGATGTATGTCACAGACGCCAAATTCTTCTATGAGAAATACAGCCTGGACCTGCCGAAGATAGACTCGCTTTACTTCTTCGTGACAGACTTCAAAGATCCGGCGAAGGAGCACATAGTATATACGCCACTGTACAAGCTGGTGGGCGAGATACAGATAGACAAGCCCGACAACCACAACGGACTGACGAAGAACAAAGAGTACCCGATATTCGACAGCAAGGAGAAGAGCTATGTGTATTACGACCGGCCGTTTGTGGAGAAAGGGGTATATAAGCGCGACAAGTTCTACTACACGCTGAGGCCGTTCACGCTGAGGAGCCTGTCGGACTTTCCGACAGACAGCCTGGTGCTGAACGGGTCGCTGACGTCGGCAGGCATATTCCCCGAGATAGACGAGCCACTGAAGGTGCAGCCCGACTACTCGCTAGGCTTCGTGATAAAGACCGGCAAGACAGGCATGCCAGCCTACGGAGGAAAGGGGACATACCACAACACGATAGACCTGAGCTACAAGGGACTGCGCGGACGCGGCCAGGTGGATTACCTGACCACCGTGACGCGGTCGAAGAGCATAATGTTCCATCCCGACTCGATGATGGCGGTGACAGACACCTTCTATGTGACCGAAGCAGGCGGATTCCCCGACATAAGGAACGGCAAGACCAACGAGCGATGGTACCCGTATGGGGACTCGATGAGGGTGGCACAGATAAAGAACGGCACGCAGTTCAGGATGTATCACGACGACGCACAGCTGGCAGGACATGTGACGATAAAGCCCAGCGGCGCTACGGGCGGCGGAGTGGTGACGATAAAAGAAGGCACGCTGGCCTCGAACCTGTTTGAGTTGAAGCCGATGGACATGAACTCGCAGGTGACGGAGTTCACGTTGAGGTCGCTGAAGTATAACGCCGTTGCATTCCATGCGCTGAACATGAAGTCGCACGTAGATTACAAGAAACGTACCGCAGAGTTCACCTCGAACTCGCCGATAGAGCGGACAGAACTGCCAGTGATGAACTATGCGGCATACGTCGATAGGTTCACATGGGGGATAGACCAGCAGCAGCTGGCGCTTTCGAACAGCAAGAGCACGACTTCACAAGGGATGGAGAGCAAGCCGTTGCGCGACAGGGTGGATGCAGAGGAGATGCCCGGAGCGACGTTTGTGAGCACAGGCAGCAAACAGGACAGCCTAAAGTTCAGTGGCCTGAGAGCAAACTATATGTACGACATTGCCGACATGAAGATAGAGGGAGTGTATCGAGTCGATGTGGCCGATGCATCCATCGCACCCGGCGGCGACACCCTGCGCATAAGGAAAGGCGGCGCGATAGACCACCTGAAGAAGTCGCAGATACTGGCCTCACGCGAGAACAAATACCATCTGGTGTATGACTCGGATGTGCAGATTGCCAGCGGCAAGCAATACGCCGCCAAGGGATACATAGACTATGTAGATGAGGACAAGAAGAAGCAGAAGATATACCTGACCGAAATTGCGCCGAACGCCAAGGGTATGACGGTGGGTAACGGCTTCATAGGCGACGACGCCAACTTCACGCTGAGCAGTGCCTTCGGCTTTGCCGGCAAGGTGAGGGTGGAGGCCGACACGATGTTCTACCACTTTGACGGCGGAGTGAGGCTGCTGCACAACTGCAAGACCGACCACGAGGTGGGGCTGCTGGCATACGCCGACTACACCGACCCGGAGGACATCAGGGTGAGCGTGCCCGAAGTGCCGACCGACTGGAAAGGCGAGCGCATAACAGCGTCGATACTGATGCACCCCACCACGATGATGCCATATCCAGCCTTCCTGACCAAGGAACGCGCGGCAGACAACGAGCTGATGCACGCATGGGGACAGCTGAGCTATGACAACAAGACGAAGACCTACATGATAGCTTCGGCACGTAAGCAGGAAGATCCCGAAGAGGTGGTCGATCGCTACCTGAAACTGAACACCGAGAGCTGTCTTGTGACGGGCGAAGGACCGGTGAACTTCAATATGAAGGAAGGGCTGACGCATATTTTCGCATACGGCGACGCTAGTGTAAACACATCCTCCAGCACGTTTACGCTGAACACGGTGTTCGGATACAGCTTCCCGATTGACGAGAAGGTGATTTCGGCCATGACGCAGCAGATTGTAGATGACCTGCGTCTGTCGGCAGCCAACACAGACAACGACATCCTGCGTCGTGCGCTGATATTCCACGAGGGCGACGAGAAAGGCACGGAACTGTACTCAGACTATGTGACGAGCGGACAGATGGGCAAGATGCCGAAGTCGTTGGAGAGCACATTGCTGTTCGGCCATATCGACTGGCAGTACTCGCCGGTGTTGGGTTACTACTACGACGGGGTGACCTCGCTGCTGGCGATAGGCAAGACCCAGCTGAACCTTGCAACGAGAGTGAAGATGCAGCTGCAGACGCGAGGCGGAGTGACGAAACTAACGATATACCTGCAGATAGCCGCCGACCACTGGTACTACTTCAGCTACGACAGCGGCAGCAAGCGGATGACGATACAGACGAGCGTGGGCGTGTGGGCCGACCAGATAAAGACTATACCCGCCGACAAGCGCACGGTGGAAAGCAAGGCTGGAACCTTCGGGTATAAGATAGGGACCTCGCGCAACGAAGTGCCGAACTACCTGCTGAAATTCGGCTCGGACGGAAACGTGAACGTGAGCGGAGGTTCGTTCTCGGACGATGAGGAAGAGGAAGAAGAGGAGGATGAAGAGCCAGAGGAGGGCGACGAGGAGTAAACGGAGAAAGTTCTTTTAAACATCTAAAAACACGAAAAACACTAAGAAACTGTTTTATTGCGAAAGGGTGCGAAAAAAAGCGAAAATGAAATGCGCTTCGCTGTTTCACCTGTTATAACATCTAAAAACACGAAAAGGAGTCTGGTAAAGATATGAGACTTAGAGCATATAGACCGATATTGTTGTTTCTGGTTGTGCTGTGTTGTGGCGGCATATCGCAAGCACAGGACCCGGAGACAGGGCTATACCGCTCGTTTTTCGGAGAAGACACTACGGTGTGGAACTATTGTGAATTGGAAGGTGATTGTGGATACATTCATAATATGATATATACTTTTGTCAATGACACTGTTATAAACGACACTACGTATAAAAAAGTTTTCATCCAAAATGGTGATTACCCACCAACCCCACGCATCCCGTATGGGTATGCGAAGGAAGACCGTCGTTTCGGATCGCTATGGCTCCGAGACACAGTTGGAATTATGAGAAAAATAGTAGATTTGTCCCTAGACACAGTCGAAAATAACGATTTGGAAATAAGGTATGATTCCCTGGGTAGAAAAATAATTCAACTTAATCACAAACCTTACATTTATTACGAAGAAATAGGTATAATTGGAAATGATTTTAGACTCCCAGGAAGATGGACTGACTCTCAAGTTATTTGTGTATGGCATGACAATAATCACCTGTATAAAAAGGAGGATACCTGGTGGGGATTTTCTACAGATTGCCGTTGGTTTACAACACATGGCGGTTCAATTCACACCACAACAGAATTTCATCCACGCATATATCCGAATCCATGCAATGATTGGTTGAATGTTGGGTATGACGGGGTTTGTGAGGTTACGGTGACGGATTTGTACGGGCGAGTTGCTATGTCGGAGGTGGTGGATGACGGGCGTCTGGACGTGAGCGGGCTTAAGAAAGGGTGCTACACAGTGAGGATAGAGGCAAATGGAAAGAGTTATGTGAAGAAAATAGTGAAGATATGAGCCGTATGAAAAAGATGTCCATATTGTTGTTACTCTGTGCTCTTAGCACTACGGTTGCAATACACGCACAGGATTCGGTCGTTTACGAATCGGTCTTTGGCGACAGCTGCTCTGTATGGTATATCTTTGCTGAAACATCAGATCATCTAGATGCGGGTACAAACGTAAGACAAGTACATGATGGTGATACCGCAACCATTGATGGTGTAAACTACAAATGCTTACGCAATACTCCCTATCAGGTTGCCAATATTCTTCCGCTCTATGACAATCAACTGCTATTCCTCAGAGAAAATGACAATCATTCCAAACTTTATTTTAAAGGGTATTCTATGCCAGAAGTATTAGTTATGGATTTAGAGATGAATGAGGGCGACACATTGAATACCTATGGATGGAGTGAATTGATACAATACGGCTTAATGGATGAAACCACACCCCAGATCAAAATAGACTCCATCTTCTATGACGGAGGCAGAAAAGTGCTCCGCACAAATCTATACCGATGGTCATGGGGCGCAGGGGAAGACACCCTTTTCTTCATTGAAGGCATTGGCCCTAGTTTTGGACCCTGCTATCCAAGGCAAACAATCAATTCATTATCATGTTTTTTCAAGGACGGTCTTTCCATATACCACGGAAAAGTCTATGATCAGCGCGGTGGCTGTGATTCGGGATGGTTCTCCAGTATAGAAGAACGATATGAAGACTTTTGCAAAATATACCCGAATCCAACACACAACGTACTTAACATTTTTCTTTCACAATGCACCAATTGTAATATAACGGTAAGAACGTCATCTGGAAAGTTAATTTATGATAAAGAGGCAGCGGGTGCAGTGACGACTTTTGACATTGGTGATTGTCCAAGTGGAATATATCTAGTAACCATAATCAATGGGGAAAAACCGTTTACGATGAAAGTCATTAAACTATGATAAAAAAAATAGCAATTATATTTTTTTTACCTTAACGCCACACTATTATTTTCTCAACAAAATGCGAGAAATGGCTACACGTGGACACGTGAGTACGGCAAGACTAAAGCGAGGGTGCTATATGTTGCGGGTGAGAAAACAAGGGCAAACTTTTGTGAAGAAAATTGTAAAAAGATGAGTCTTATTAAAAAGCGTTTAATGTTTTTGCTATTATTGGTTCTATGCAGCACGACTGTAAGCCATGGACAGGATTCGGTCGTTTACGAATCGGTCTTTGGCGACAGCTGCTCTGTATGGTATATCTTTTCGATGACGGAGGGTAACTTGGACGGCGGCACGGACGTAAGAATGACGCTTGCAAAAGATACTGTGACCATTGATGGGGTAACATATAATATTCTTCGCCATATTCCAGAGTTGTCATACTTTGAAATTCCAGTTTATAACAATGAGCCAATCTTTCTTAGAGAGAACAGCAACCATTCCAAATTATATTGTTGGCCCAATATGCCATATATGACGCATCTGGAACATGAAATATTGATTATGGATTTGGATATTGAGTGCGGCGATACACTGGACACTCGTGGTTGGTCTGAATTATACAGGAGTTATTTTGATACAATAATACCCAAGGTAATAATAGATTCAATCTATTACTCAAATAACAGAAAAACTTTGCGTACAAATCTTTACCACTATTCTCGGGATGGTAGGATTGATACACTTTTCTTCATTGAAGGCGTGGGGCCTAGTTTCGGACCTTATTACCCAATGCAAAAAAATCTAGAGTCATTGACATGTTGTTACAAGGACGATACAGCAATTTATCACGGGAAAGATTTTTATTTCGGTCTTAACTGTAGGTATGGATGGTGTTCCAGTATAGAAGAATCCGCTAATAGTAAAGACTACATTATTTATCCCAATCCCACACACGGTTTTTTATGTATCCAATGCCCCACTTTATCGAACTACAGAGTGGCGATAATTAATGTTTGTGGGAGGTTGATCTACACAAAGGAGTTCCAAGGAGACAGTCTAAATATCAATATTGATGATTATCAGAGTGGCATATACTACATCACGTTAATGAATTCCGAAAAAGCGAAAACAATGAAGATTTTCAAGCGATGAGAAAAGTTTTTTTAATTACAGTACTAGTTTTGATTTCCTCTAATTTATTTTCTCAACAAAATGCGAGAAATGGCTACACGTATTCGCCAACAGGAGAAATAAGACTATTTGTTGTATTTGCAGATATTGTAGATGACACTATAAGCGGAGACATACTACCCAAAGAGGTCAAGGTGTCGGAGATACACTTCATGGACCTCACGGGTAGTTTGATTGTGTCGTATCAGGTTTACGACCGAGGTGAAGGGAAGCTCGTTCTTAAAGGCGAAACGCTGAAACCAGGGATGTATCTGTATTCGTTGGTGACAGACAACGAGATTATCGAAACCAAAAAACTGATGTTGACAAAATAAACTTACATATCAACTATGGGCATAGTAGCACGGCAGAGTATCAAGGGGTCGTTGGCCAACTATCTGGGAGTGGGGATAGGGTTCTTCACGACGTTTTTTGTTGTGACGAAGTGCCTGACGCAGGAGGAGATAGGATTGACGAGGGTGTTGGTGGATGCGGCAACGCTGTTCGCTGCCTTTGCGCAACTGGGGACCAACTCGTCGATAATCAAATTCTTTCCCTACTTTGCCGATGGCAAGAGAAACCACGGGATATTCGGCTGGAGCGTGCTGCTGCCGTTGGTGGGATTCACGCTGGTGGCGACGGTGCTGCTGCTGTTCAGGGGCGATATAGCCGAGGTGTATAGCGAACGGGCGCCGCTGATAAGGGACTACTTCTACCTGCTGCTGCCGCTGACGTTCTTCATACTGTATCTCACGGTGTTCGAGACGAATGCTAACGTGTTGATGCGGATAACGGTGCCGAGACTTGTCAGAGAGGTGGGCATAAGGGTGATGACGCTGGTGTGCTATCTGCTATACGGCTATAGAGTCATAGGTTTCGAAGTGTTTGTGGTGCTGTTCACGTGTTCGTATGCCGCTGCGATGCTGCTGAACTTGCTGTACCTGATGAAGCTGGGGCATGTGTCGTTCCGGATTGACCTGAAGTCGATAGATAGGAAAGTGCTGAGCGACATGGTGAGGTTTTCGCTGTTTATGACAGTGATAGTGCTGGCGAGCAACACGTATCTAGTGGGGAGCCTGTTCATAGGAGCGAAGGAGGGGCTAGCGCTTACGGGAGTATATACGATAGCGTTCTTCATAGCGAATGTGGTGGATGTGCCGTGCCGGTCGCTTGGAGCGATAAGCAGGCCGGTGGTGGCGGCGGCGGCGAAAGAGGACGACTGGCAGGAGGTGAGCTCAATAGCAAAGAAGGTGGCGCTGCATCAGTTTCTGGCAAGCACGGTAATACTGCTGCTGATATGGATAAACCTGGACGCCCTGTTCGAGGTGATACCCAACGGAGCGGAGTACAAAGGCGGGAAATGGGTGGTGCTGATACTGGGTCTGGCGAGGGTGGTGAACGGCACATGCAGCATAAGCTCGGATGTGCTAAACTACTCGAAGAAATACCGGATGAGCCTAGTGTTCGTGCTGGTGCTCACGACGGGGATGGTGATGCTGAACTACTGGCTGGTGACGGTATGGAGCATCAACGGAGCTGCGGCGGCGGCGGTGTTTGCATATCTGGCGTATTACACCTGCCTACTGACATACAACCGCGCGAGACTCGGAGTCTCGATATTCTCGTCGGGAGAGCTGAAGGTGGTGGCGGTGATAGCCATGGGGCTGGCCATAGACCTAGGGTGGCGCACAGCGGTAAACCCTCTCCTACCCGACGGGCTGGTGTGGACGCTGACAGACGCTGCACTGAAGACAGCACTTGTGGCGACGGCGGCGGCTGTGGCCGTTTACAAACTGAAAATCTCGGAGAACGTGAACGAGATTATAGACAAGGCGATGGGCAAGCTCGGGAGGCGAAAGCAATAAAAGAGGAGATTGCACGTTGTAATAGATAATTATGAAACAATATCTAGACTTACTTGAGCATGTGCTTGCCCACGGGAGCGAGAAGCACGACCGTACCGGGACAGGGACTATAAGCGTGTTTGGCTACCAGATGCGATTCAACCTGGAAGAGGGGTTTCCGCTGCTGACGACCAAGAAGCTGCACCTGCGGTCGATAATATACGAGCTGCTGTGGTTTCTGAGAGGGGACACGAACGTGAAATACCTGCACGACAACAAGGTGACGATATGGGACGAGTGGGCGAGAGAAGACGGGTCGCTGGGGCCGATATACGGCAAGCAGTGGCGGTCGTGGGGTTGCGGAGACGGGAAGTCGGTGGACCAAATAGCGAACCTTATAGAGGAGATAAAGAGAAACCCCGACTCGCGGAGGCTGCTGGTGTCGGCGTGGAACGTGGGAGAGCTGGAGGAGATGGCGCTGCCGCCCTGCCACATTATCTTCCAGTTTTATGTGGCTGATGGGAAACTGAGCTGCCAGTTGTACCAGCGGTCGGCCGACATATTCCTCGGAGTGCCGTTCAACATAGCGAGCTATGCGCTGCTGACGATGATGATAGCGCAGGTGTGCGGGTTGAAGCCCGGAGACTTCATACACACGCTTGGCGACGCACACATATACCTCAACCACATAGAGCAATGCCGACTGCAGCTGACACGCGAACCGCGACAGCTGCCCACGATGAGGATTAACCCAGAGCGAAAGAGGATAAACGATTTCGTGTATGAAGACTTCACGCTGGAGAACTACAATCCGCATCCACACATAAAGGGAGAGGTAAGCGTGTGAGGTTCTTAGTTTCAAGTTTTTAGTTTCAAGTTTTTAGTTGATGTCTAAACCATTTTAATCAATATCCATCGTGGAGAAAGCCAACAACTATTGCATCATCATGGCAGGCGGAACGGGAATCCGGTTCTGGCCTGTAACGTCGGCGGAACGCCCAAAACAGTTTATCGACATCATGGGGACAGGAGAGTCGATGCTCCAGACAACATTCAAACGGGTGGAGCATATCTGTCCGAGAGAAAACATCATAATAGTGACATCGAGAAACGGAGGCGAGGAGGTGAGGAAGCAGATAAGCGGCCTGGAGGAGTATCAGGTGCTGTGCGAGCCGATAAGGCGCGGTACGGCCCCGTGCATAGCGTATGCAGCATCGGTGATAGCAGAACGCTGCCCGACGGCCAACATCATAGTGACACCGTCGGACCACGCGGTATTCGGCCAGGAGCGGTATGAGGAGAACATAAGGCAGGCGATAGACATAGTGGAAAAGAACGATTGGATAATCACGATAGGAGTACAGCCGACAAACCCAAATACGAAATACGGCTACATACAATACTCTGAAGAGCCGTCGATGGAACACACACACAACCTGCACAAAGTGATAACATTCACAGAGAAGCCTCCGATAGAGATGGCACGCAAGTTTATCGTAAGCGGAGAGTTCATGTGGAATGCGGGTATATTCATCTGGCGGCTGGACACACTGATGGCGGCGTACAGGAGCTATCTGCCGAATGTGGCGAACCTGTTTTTCGGGAACAAGGAGACAGGACAGGCCGGTATAGGCCGTGGCACAACGGCGGAGGCAATAGAGAGGGCGTATTCGGTGTGCGAGTCGATATCGACGGACTTCGGAATACTGGAGAAGGCTGACAACGTGCACGTGATGGCGGCATCGTTCGGTTGGAGCGACGTGGAGACGTGGGACTCGCTGTATGACACTTGCCCGAAGAACGGCGACAACAACGTCATACTGGGCGGCAATGTGTTTACGTATGACGTAAAGAACACGGTCATACACATGCCCGACAGAGACCACACGGTGGTGGTGGAGGGGCTGGACGGATATATAGTGGCGGCTGACGAGAAGACGCTGATGATATGCCGTAGAGACCAGGAAGAGCGGACGGTGAAATTCAGAGCCGATGTGACGTTTGACAAGCTGCGCGGCACAACAGAGACAGACAACAACAAATAAGCATAAAAAAATGAAACGTTACGAAATCAAGTATCTTCTGAAAGAGGATGTGAAAGCCCTACTGGGCAGCACGATATGTGTCAAAGGATGGGTGCGCACTAAGCGCGGGAACAAGAATGTGGCCTTTATAGCCATAAACGACGGGTCGATAATACACAACATACAAGTGGTGGCAGACCCAGCGCAATTTGAGGAAGAGCTGAAGAGAATCACGACGGGAGCATGCATAGGAGTGGAAGGAAAGCTGGTGGAGAGCCAGGGAAGCGGACAGGCAGTGGAGCTGCAGGCAGAGAAGATAGTGGTTTACGGAGAGGCCGACCCGAACACCTACCCGCTGCAAAAGAAAGGCCATTCGATGGAGTTCCTGCGCGAGATAGGGCATCTGCGACTGCGCACCAACACCTTCGGAGCAGTGATGCGTCTGAGGCACAACATGGCGATGGCGATACACACGTTCTTCCACGAGAGAGGATTCTTCTATTTCCATACGCCGCTTATCACGGCATCGGACTGCGAGGGAGCCGGGGAGATGTTCCATGTGAGCACGCTAGATCCGGAGAACCCGCCGAGAAAAGAGGATGGGAGCATAGATTGGGAGCAGGACTTCTTCGGCAAGTTCACCGCGCTGACAGTGAGCGGACAGCTCGAGGGAGAACTGGGAGCCACGTCGCTGGGCAAGATATACACCTTCGGGCCAACGTTCAGGGCAGAGAACAGCAACACCCCCAGACACCTTGCGGAGTTCTGGATGATTGAGCCGGAGATGGCCTTCTATGACCTGGACAGCCTGACGGAGCTGGAAGAGGAATTCATCAAGTATCTGGTGAAATGGGCTCTTGACCACTGCATGGACGACCTGGAGTTCTTGAACAAGATGATAGACAATGGGTTGATAGAGAGACTGAGGAGCGTGATAGACACAGACTTTGTGCGGTTGCCATACACCGAGGGAATCAAGATACTGGAAGAGGCGGTGGCCAAAGGGCACAAGTTTGAGTTTCCGGTAAGCTGGGGAGTGGACCTGGCGAGCGAGCACGAGCGCTACCTAGTGGAGCACCACTTCAAGAAACCGGTGATCATGGTCGATTACCCGAAGGAGATAAAGGCCTTCTACATGAAGCAGAACGAAGACGGGAAGACAGTGCAAGGCACCGATGTGCTGTTCCCGCAGATAGGCGAGATAATAGGCGGCTCGGTGAGAGAGGAAAGCTATGAGAAGCTGATGAACCGAATCAACGAGCTGAACATCCCGATGAAAGATATGTGGTGGTATCTGGACACCCGCCGCTATGGGTCGTGTCCACACGCCGGATTCGGATTAGGATTTGAACGACTGATGCTTTTCGTCACGGGTATGGCCAACATAAGAGATGTGATACCGTTCCCGAGGACACCGAAGACGGCGGAGTTTTAAGGGAATCATATAAGCCGTTACGTTATGTGACGGCTTATTATTTATTTTGAGCACCTAACAATGAAACACACCCTGATTCTGTTGCTGACCAGCATGATCCTCTCTTCGTGTTATTCTCCAAAGGGAGGATACACTGTACGTGGATGGATCTCCAACGGGGCTGGCATGATTCCCGGTGTCTTGGTGGTATTAGGTGAAGACACTGTACGTACCGACCTTGAAGGCCAATTTGTCTTCCACAATGTAAAACGTGGCAGAAAGGACCTAATGACACTTGTAAGATATAACAACAAATACGAAAAACTTACAGTACATTCCGATATCACACTCGACACTACAATAAGAGACGAATATTCTTTGTCTAATACAATATGGTTTATACAGAGACATTCTACTACCAATGAACCATATATGCAACAGTACCTTGATTTCCGTCGTGCAATTGATTCGTTGCCTCTTGTCTTTGTACGCGATACCTCTCTCGACCACTACAATGTTGACTCCATTCCCAATGCCAACGGAGTCCTGGACGCCCTTCAGGGGCTCTCTATCGATAATGGATGGTTGCTTGACATGTATTACGCAGGAACTGATATGGGCGGTTTTGTAATGTTCTACACACGCCATGAGGATGAACAAAAGATACCCATGAATGAGAAGCTAAAACAACCCATATACAGCCTTCCGCCACACATACAAGTTGACTTCACCACCCAGGGGATATGGAGTGCCTACCAGTTGTCCCACTCCTTCAGTTATCTTCCAAAATTCTGGCATGCTTACTATTCAGAATGTAGCGGCATATTCTCGCTAGATGAAGTGAGATACCGTTCCCCTGCCCTGCGCGACAGCCTCACCCACATGCCCGACATCCAAAACCGAGTGGAGATAGTTGATGCAGACCACGCCATCGTCACAGCCTACTGGTGGAACGACTGGATAGGACTTTTTGAGGAGACGGTTTTCGTTGAGCGCAAAGGCCGCAGCGTGAATTTCATATTCCCAAACCGCAACAACTCCGACCCACGTACCTCTATGCGAATAATCGTCCCTTACGACTGCGGAATCATGTTTTAACTACAAGTATGGCACAAGGAGAACATGATGTTATGTACATGCGGCGTTGTTTGCAGCTAGCAGAGAACGGATTGGGACGAGTAAGGCCGAACCCGATGGTGGGGTGTGTGGTGGTGAAGGACGAAGAGGTGGTTAGTGAGGGGTTTCATCAGAAATATGGAGAGAACCATGCGGAGCGGAACGCGCTGCTGCGGCTTGACGACGAGACGGCATGCGGAGCGACGCTGTATGTGAACCTGGAGCCGTGCAGCCACTATGGAAAGACCCCCCCCTGCGCAGACCTTATAATAAATAAAGGAGTGAGGCGAGTGGTGTGCTGCAACGACGACCCTAACCCGCAGGTGGCGGGCCGAGGGTTTGAGAAACTGGAGAAGGCCGGGATAGAGGTGGTGAGGCATGTGCTGGAGGAAGAGGGCAGATGGCTGAACCGGCGGTTCTTCACCTTTATGGAGAAGCGGCGGCCATACATAATACTGAAATGGGCGGAGTCGGCAGACGGATATATGGCACCGGACTACAAGCCCTACTGGATAAGCACGGAGGAGGAGAGGCGGCAGTCGCACAAGTGGCGGACCGAGGAGGCAGCGATATTGGTAGGGTCGCAGACATACCTTGACGACCAGCCGCAGTTGACGGCGCGGCTGTGGAGCGGGGAGAACCCGACACGGATAGTGTTAGACCGGAGGGGAAGGATAAAGGATCTGCCCGAAGGGTGGATGAAACTGAGGAGTGCGGATGCCGTAGAAGCGGTGGAGGAGATGTATAGGGCAGGGCTGCAGTCGGTGATAGTGGAGGGCGGACGAAAGACACTCGACGCATTTATAGACGCAGGGCTATATGACGAGGTGAGGGTGTTCAGGGGGAAGGCACGCTTCGGGAGCGGGCTGAAGGCGCCGAGATGGTCCATTCGCTTTGCCGAGACTTGAGGTTACAGCGATAAGCACGGGCAGAGGGGTGGGATGGTTCTTATATAAAATATGTGTGGCGGAGAGGGAGTCAGGAGGAGGAATGAATTTCATCCCATTTTTGGAGCAGGTTCATCCCAAACCGGCAGGATCCGGCTCCTAGTGTTCTACCATATTTCTCGCAGTTGAGTAGCAGATTTCTCCCAGTTGGATAGCACTTTTGTAGGAGGCAGATAGGAGGCAAGTAGGAGGCAAGTAGGAGGCAAGTAGGAGCGTGGGCCATGATGGGAGAAGAAGGGGGGGGGAACGGACATGGGGAGGCAGAGGGACATAGAGGAGAATCGGATAGGCGGAAGTACTGACACTTAGTGGAATATGAGAGATTAGGGGATAGAGGATGACGACAAGAAAATCTAAAAAAATCTAAAAAAACTTCTCTAATCAAAATAAATGTCCTATATTTGCGACTAAATCGAAAAAGTCACACAACCCCGTATTGTGCCAGTATCTTGCACACTATGAGAGGGTTAAATTATTAAAGAGACAATTATTTATTCACCAAAAAACAAACACACATGAAAAAACTTGTAATGGTTATGTGTTTCGCGTTATGCGCCTCGCTCGCATTCGCGCAACCGCAGAATGCTCACAAACGAGTGAGCAACATGACACAGACCAAGGCAATGAAGTCAGGCAGCACGGAAGTGCAGAAAGCCGGGAAAGACTACAAAGCCTCGATCTTCAGCAGCAAAGCCGCCGGTGATGTGATTCACCACTGGGAATTCTCGGAGACCTCGACCGACTACACGACCGGAACGATAGGAGCCGGGCAGACGATTATCAACCAGAGCGGTTCTACGGAGAGTCTTCTCCAGCACTCGAACAACGCAGCCTACGCACAGTGGCAGCGTATTCCCGACTATAGCGACGCAACGATAGCGTACTATGAGGGTCTAACCGTTGAGCAGGGCGGTTATCCTGCATATTTCTATGCATTTGGTGATGGTATTCCGTTCAGCATCATGGAAGACGCCGAGACCGGCGACAACGGATTCATGATGATGTCGATGATTGACAATTACACTGGATGGGGTGGCGACGGATCCACTGGCAACTTTGACGCATACATCCAGTTGAACCCGATTTCGACAACTGGCATATCGATGATTAACATCAACATATTCCAGTTCTACAGAGCTTTCAACTCCGATAAGTGCTACATAGACTACAGCTCGAACGGCACAACCTGGTATCAGTATGAAATCAATGTCACGGGAGTTGATGTCAACGTCAACAACAACATATTCGGAAGAAAGAGAATCCTTCTTCCCTCAAGCTGCGGAAACCAGGCCAGCTTGAATCTTCGTATCCGTTACACCGCGACGGGTAGTGGGGCGACCGATGGTGGATATTTCTGGTGGGTTGACGACGTGAAAGCCACCGAGGCATCGGCCGATTTTATTGACTTGCTTGTTTCGAACTACTACTATGGATTCTACCATCAGGTTCCTCAGGGAATGGATATTCCAATTGCATGGTGGGCATCGCTGCAGAATGGTGGTACCAATACCCAGTCACAGGTTACGATGGGTCTGAACCATCTTGATGCAAACCAGAGCAACGCCACGCGCTTTGCATCGCTGAGTTTTGGCCCAGTGGCTCCCGGCGTCACAATTGACACCGCCATCCAGGCACTTGACTACACTCTGATTGGAACGCCCTCACCGTGGCTGTTCGTTATACCCGCAGTAAACAACCCCAACACGCCGGCCGCCGTGCTGCCGAGCGCAACCGCCGGTGACAACTATCTGTATCCGAGCTATGAGGCTACGAATTTCGATGCAGTGAACGGCGACACCATTCTCTATCAGGTATCGGCCCTTGATGATGCCCCCGACGGTCACGGCCAGGTGGCAGTGTGGGCACAGGACAACGGAATTTTGACACCGTATGCATACTGCGTTGACGGATTGATACATGATGGACCAGGAGAGAATGACTGGTACCTTTCAACCGGTATCGGTGACCCGAACCCGAGCTACACAAAACCCGGTTATGACATGTGGAACCGTTTCGTAACGGGAGCCAATGTGCCCGAGGGCTGGGCAATACGTGGAGTACAGCTTGTAGCAGCCACTCAGTACAGTGCCACCGATCCAAACTCGAACATCTCGCTTGCCCCCGGTGCAAAAATTACCGCATCGCTGTATAAGGATTCTGTGGAAGGATATCTTAACACCTATGTAGAGACCGGTGCACCGACATACGAGACTTCAGTTGCAGATTACAACTACTTTGAAGGCGAAAACATGGAGCGTGTTACCCGCACGAGCGCAGGCGCCAACTACAAAGAGTACATGATGCCCGGCGAGTATGCCGTTATCAACATGATGTTCCCCGAGCAGCCCGATTTGGAGCCGAACACCTCTTACCACCTGGGTTATGAGCTGATTGAGGGTTACTTTGCAGTAGCCAGCCAGTCAACCCGCTATGTACACCACTATGAGGGAGATCCCGACACGACGCTGTACTATGTATATTTCAGCAGCGACACGATGAAAGACGGCACAACCAACGAGTTGAGAAAATATGGCCGCTACTTTGGAGACGGCAACCAGCAGAACCACAAGTCATACGATCCTGAACGTGGCGTTGCAAGAGACGTGAGCGGACGAGTACCTATGATCCGTATGCTTGTCGGACCTAAATATGCATATCCCACCTTCAACGTGAGCGTAACCTGCGAAGGCGAGGGCATTGACCTGGCCTCACTGCAGGGCGGTACCGGTGTGTATTACGGCGATACGATGCGTTGCGGAACGACCGTAACGATGACCCAAGGAAGCTCGGGAAGCTACACTGTGGGTGAGGCAGAGCCCGGCTATATCGTGCTTGAAGTTTATGTTGACGACGTGCTTGTTTACAAACATGGCGAGACCATCACCAACGATCACGTGACCCAGCGCAGATCGAGCAACTACGACCTCGTTTACTATGATTTCTCAGACTACACGACTGACGCTCACGTCAAATACATCTTCGCAGAGGACGACGGTGTAGTAGAGTACACCATCACCGCTACCTCGGCCAACCCGGCATGGGGCACTGTAACCGGCGGTGGTACCTATGAGCAAGGCCAGACCGCTACACTGAGAGCCAACCCGGCAGAAGGTTACTGCTTCAAACAGTGGCAGGACGGCAACACTCAGAACCCGCGCACCATCACTGTCACGGGCGATGCCACCTACACCGCCACCTTCGAGGCTTGCACCAGCGGAATCGACGAGGCCACCTCGAATGTCAGCATGAGCCTGTACCCGAACCCGGCCAACAACAACGTGAAACTGAGCATCGCCGGCGTTAACGGCAATGTGAAGTGCACCGTGCTCGACATGAGCGGCCGCGTGGTTTACAGCCAGAGCATCAACGCTGAAGAGGGCACCACCATCAACGTTTCGAACTTCGCTAAGGGCGCATACTTCGTACGCGTGACCAACAACGAGTTCACCAAGGTTGAGAAACTGGTTGTCCGCTAAGCGAACAGAAGTATAGAAAAAACAAATCTATACAAATAGAGTCGGGGCGTCCGGATGGACGCCCCGACTTGTTTTTTAGGAGGATCTGAGGGTGTTGAAAAGAATATTAGGTTTTGTAAATTATTTTGAGTATCTTTGACATTTGTCTGAAGAAATATTTAATGGCATAAAAGAGATTGAAAATATTGTTAATCAAAATTATACAACTATGAAGATATTAGTTTTAAACTGCGGAAGTTCATCAATCAAGTATCAACTTATCGACATGGCCAACAACGCCAATGTGATGGCGAAGGGTCTGCTGGAGCGAATCGGATTGGAAATGGGCGAATTTACTCACAAGTACAACGGCGAGAAGCACTACGAGCAACTGCCTATTCCCGACCATACGGCGGGTATCAAGCTTGTGCTGAAGGCGCTGCTTGACGAGAAAATAGGAGTGATAAAAGATATCAACGAGATTGGTGCTGTAGGTAACCGCGTGGCTCACGGCGGAGAGTTGTTCAAGGACAGCTGCCTGGTAAGCGACGCTGTGATAGAGCAGATCAAGACGCTCACCGACTTGGCACCGCTGCACACTCCAGGCAATTTGGCGGGCATCTACGCAATGAAAGAGGTGCTGCCGAACGTGCCGCAGGCTGTGGTGTTCGACACCGCCTTCCACAGCACGCTGCCGCCTAAGGCATTCCTGTATGGTCTGCCCTACGACTACTACAAGAAATACGGCATCCGTCGCTATGGATTCCACGGCACCAGCCATAAATTCGTTGCTGAGAAAGCTGCCAAGATGGTGGGCAAAGACTGGCACGACCTGAAGATTATCAGCTGTCACCTCGGAAGCGGCGCCTCCATCGCTGCCATTGACCACGGCAAGTCGGTTGACACCTCGATGGGTATGACTCCGCTTGAGGGTTTGATCATGGGCTCCCGTCCCGGCGACGTCGATCCAGGAGCCCTGCAGTTCCTCTTTGAGAAGGAGATGGCCGAAGGCAAGAGCTGGAAAGACATTGTGAAGATGCTGAACAAGCAATGCGGCTTAGTGGGTATCAGCGGCGGCAAGCAGGATATGCGCGACATCCGTGCCGGACGTGATGCAGGCGACGAGCGCTGCACCTACGCCTTCGACATGTTCGCCACCCGCGTGAAGAAATACATCGGAGCCTATATGGCCGAGATGGGCGGTTGCGACATACTGCTCTTCACCGGCGGCATCGGCGAGAACGCCTGGTTCATGCGTCACCCCATACTGGAGAACATGGAATGCCTCGGCATCAAGGTTGACCTGAAACTCAACGACGAGACCGCCGGAAGCGACGGTGTCATCTCAACACCCGACTCGAAGGTGACCACCGTGGTGGTGACGACCGACGAGGAATTTGTGATAGCCAGCGACACCTACCGACTGGTGAACGGGAAATAAAGAATCTTCGATACCGGGAGACGACGGGAAGAGAACGAAAACCGTTGTCTCCCGTTTTTTCAAAGAAAAAGAATAGATGAAACTGAAAAAGATATTGCTCCTTGCAGTGGTCGCAATGATGGTTGCCCTACCAGCATCGGCACAGAAAGGAGCCTACTCGTCGTCGAACAAGAAAGCGATAGGTATGTACGAGAAGGGCATGCAGTGCATGTACCGCTCGGATATACCAGGGGCCGAGAGTAACTTCAAGCAAGCTGCCAAAGCAGACCCGAAGTTTGCAGAGCCGAACATAATGCTGGGCGAGATGTACGAGGAGAGGCACCTCGACTCAATGGCGTGCATATACTATAACGCGGCAGTGGCGGCGAACCCCACATTCTACACGATGGCGTGGTTCAGGATAGGAGAGCTGGAGCTCAGGCAGCAGCACTTCACCGCAGCAGTGGAGGCCTACAAACAGTTTCTAGCATTAGACAAGAAAAACAAAGACAAGCACACCGAGGTAGAGAAAAAGATGAAGACCGTGGCGTTCCGCCAGAAGGCATACGCCAATCCTGTACCATTCAACCCAGAGAACATGGGCGTTACGGTGAACTCGAACAACGACGAATACCTGCCAGCCCTAACAGCCGACGGACAGACGCTGGTGTTCACCCGCCGATTTCCCCGCACAGGCCGAACGACAGCTAACACAGAGTTGGAGGAAGACTTCTACGTTAGCGTGAAGAAGAACGGCGAATGGACCAAAGCTGTACGTATGTCGGAGCCCGTGAACACGTATGACAACGAAGGCGCACAGTGCATCTCGCAAGACGGACGAATGATGATATTCACCGGCTGCAACAGAAAGGACGGAGCAGGACGATGCGACCTTTATATCTGCCACAGAGAAGGAGACAAATGGTCGAAGCCACAAAACCTCGGCATGCCGGTAAACACCACGGCATGGGAGGCGCAACCGACCTTCTCGGTGGACGGAAAGACACTTTACTTCGTGAGCAACCGCAAAGGCGGAATAGGCGGAATGGATATCTGGAAGAGCGAACTGGTCGATGGCGAATGGTCGGAGCCGAAAAACCTTGGAGCACCGGTGAACACGCCAGGCGACGAAAAAACTCCATTCATCCACTTTGACGACCACTCGCTATACTTTGCCAGCGACGGGCATGTGGGGATGGGAGGATTGGATCTGTTTATGAGCAAGCAGCAGGAAGACGGAAGCTGGAGCGAGCCCGTGAACGTTGGATACCCGATAAACACCGAAGGAGACGAGTCGAACATGATTGTGAGCGCCGACGGGCGGACGGCAATATATTCGTCGGACCAGCTGGGGGGGTATGGAAAGGAAGACCTGTACATGTTTGAACTGCCCAAAGAGGTTCGCCCACAGGCCACGACATACATAAAAGGAATAGTATATGACAAGAAGACGAAAGAGCGTCTGTCAGCAGACTTCACCATTGCGGACCTGACAACAAAGAACGATGTAGTGAGCGCCAGCTCGGATCCTGTAGATGGCAGTTTCCTGCTGACGATGCCCGGACTACACCAATACGCACTCTCGGTGACCAAAGAGGGATACCTGTTCTACTCGAAGAATTTCGAGATGACCGCAGCATCGATAGACGACCCGTTCCTGCTGGAGATACCGCTGGAGCCGATTGAGGTAGGGTCGAGCATCACACTGCGTAATGTGTTTTTCGAGACCGCTAAATGGGATTTGAAAGAAGAATCGACGGTGGAACTCGACAAGCTGGTGATGCTAATGGATGAGAACCCGAAGATGAGGGTGTTGCTTGAAGGCCATACCGACGACGTGGGATCGGACGCAGCCAACCAGAAGTTATCGGAGAACCGAGCGAAAGCAGTGTATGACTATCTGGTAAACCACGGGGTTGCAGCCGCAAGACTTCAGTATAAAGGTTATGGCGAGAGCAAACCGATAGCAGACAATAGCACCGAGGAGGGCAGAGCCCAGAACAGACGCACAGTGTTCACGGTGGTGGAGAAGTAGTTTTTAGTTTTGAGTTTCAAGTTTTAAGTTTTAAGCTGTAAGTTTTTAGTGGGTAGAAATTTTTACGGATATGAAGAAAGTAGTTATATTGACTGGGGCGGGGATTAGTGCGGAGAGTGGCATAAAGACATTCAGGGACAGCGACGGGCTATGGGAGGAATACAGGGTGGAGGATGTGGCCACGTACGACGCCTACCTGCGCAACCCAAAGCTGGTGTTGGATTTCTACAATGCCCGCCGTCGCGAGGTGTTCAAAGCCAAGCCCAACGAGGGACACCGTCAGTTGGTGAGGCTCGAAGAGAAATACGACGTGCAGATTATCACGCAGAATATAGACAACCTACACGAGCAGGCGGGGTCGAGCCATGTGTTGCACCTGCATGGAGAGTTAACCAAAGCCAGGAGCGACAGGGACGATAACCTGATAGTGGAGATCGGCGACAAGGAGATACATTTGGGCGACAAGGCCCCAGACGGTGCACAGCTGAGACCGCATATCGTGTGGTTTGGCGAGGCAGTGCCGAACATTGAACCCGCAGCAAAGATGTGCGAAGATGCAGACTATTTTGTTGTCATAGGCACTTCGATGAACGTCTATCCCGCTGCCGGGCTGATACACTATGTGCCCCGCACATCGCCCTGCTGGCTTGTCGATCCCAAAGCGGTACCAATCAGCAGAGCCATCAACATAGTGCAAGAGAAGGCTGGAACCGGAGTGAAGAAGGTGGTGGACGAGCTGCTACAAATGGGAAAATAATAGAATTATAAACTTCAAAAAATAGTCATCATGAAAAAAATGTTATCAATTGTAAGTTTAGTGACACTGGCCATGATCGCCAACGCACAGTTCAACCTGACGTACAACAATGCTCCTGTAGCAGAAGGTTCAACCATCACTGTGAACAGCACAACATCGGGGAATATGGCTTTGGGAGATATCGATATACAGTTGATGCTGAACAACACAAGCAATAAAACCTGCTCGTGGACTGCCAAGATGGAAGGAGCTTCGACAAACACCTTTGTCGTGTCTCAGATGTGTGGTGACGTATGCGCACAAAACGTCAGATCAATAGCCGTCTCTGTGGCAGCAGGCGAAAGCAAACTTATCGAAATACACATCGGTATTCCGGAAAACACGGCAATTGGCACTAGCGAAAACTTTGTGTTCAAGCTGTACAACGATGGAACCCACGAAGACGACCTGACCGTAAACTTCGTACTGACATACAACCCCAATGCCGGCATAGAGGCGATCAACGTTGCACAGGTAATGAACGCCTACCCGAACCCCGCTGTGTCGAACGTAACCATTGACTATGCCGTGGAAGGCTCTGCGCAGTTCGTACTTACCGATGTTATGGGACGCGAAGTTATGCAGCAGACGGTCTCTGGTAACGGGACACTGAACCTGAACGTGGAGAACCTGCACAAGGGAGTATATCTGTACGGCTTACGCAAAGGCAATAGCCGCAGCGAAATGAAAAAAATAATGGTGAAATAACAAACAATGGGGATGAAACGACTGTTTTTATTGACGGTAGCGACTCTGCTCACCCTCAGCGCCTGCTCACAAAAGTCACAAAAAAAAAGAAAACAACGATAATCAAACAAAAGAGATGAAAACATTAGTAACTTATTTTTCGGCATCGGGGGTAACCAAAAAGGTGGCAGAGAGGTTGGCCAAAGCCATAGATGCCGATATAATGGAGATTGTGCCAGCTGAACGCTACACGGAAGCCGACCTTGACTGGAGAGACAAGACTTCGCGCTCGACGCTGGAGATGACCGACAAGAGTTCACGTCCAGCAATAGTAAAAGGAGAGTTGAATCCGGAAGACTATGACGTAATCTGCGTTGGGTTCCCGATATGGTGGTACACCTGCCCGAGAATCATCAACACCTTCATGGAGTCGTTCGACCATAGCGGCAAGACAATAATCCCGTTCGCGACCTCGGGCGGCAGCTCGATAGACAAGGCCGTTGAAGACCTGAAGACTGCCTACCCGAAGGCGATATGGAAAGAGGGCAAGCTAATGAACAACGCAACGGAAGAGGATTTACAGAACTTGGTGAAATAAGGCGAGATGCTTCAAGCAACACACGTAACAAAACAGTTCGGTGACTACTATGCGCTCCACGATGTCTCTATAGAGGTCTCGAAGGGGCGCATATTCGGCCTGCTCGGACCCAACGGCGCCGGCAAGTCGACGCTCATACGTATCATCAACCAGATACTGCAGTCGGACGAAGGCAAGGTCATCTTCGACGGCCACGAGATCCGTCCGTCGGATGTGGAGCACATAGGCTACCTGCCTGAAGAACGCGGCTTGTACAAGAAAATGAAAGTGGGCGAGCAGGCGTTATATCTGGCACAGCTGAAAGGTCTTTCCAGAATGGAAGCCGAGAAACGGCTTCGCTGGTGGTTCAAGCACCTGGAGATAGACACCTGGTGGAACCGCAAGGTGGAAGAGCTGTCGAAGGGAATGCAGCAGAAGGTGCAGTTCGTCACCACGGTGCTGCACAACCCGAAACTGCTTATCTTCGACGAACCCTTCAGCGGCTTCGACCCCGTGAACGCCACCCTGCTAAAGAAAGAGATTCTAAGGCTACGCGACGAGGGGGCTACGGTGATCTTCTCGACCCACAATATGTCGTCGGTGGAGGAGATCTGCGACGACATAGCGCTGATAAACCACTCGCAGGTGGTGCTGAACGGCAACGTGAAAGAGATACGCCAGTCGTACAGAAAGAACATGTTCCATCTGGAGATTCGCTGCTCGGACAATAGTACGATAGCGATGCCTACAGAGTTTGTGGTGACAAACGGCAAAGAGGAGAAGGGTGTTTATACGGCCGACGTGAGCCTGCCTTCAACGGCTAGCTCCAACGACCTGCTGTCAACTGTGATGACACAAGGACAGGTGTCGGTTCTACAGGAGATACTCCCATCGATGAACGATATTTTTATTGAAGCAGTCAGTAGGCAGTGATATGAAGAAAATACTCTTAATCATAAGTCGCGAATACCTCTCGCGAGTCAAGAAAAAATCGTTCTGGATACTCACCATAGTAGTTCCGCTGCTGTTTGCCGGACTGTATGCCATCCCGATATACCTTGCGGTGCGTCCACAAGAGAAGACCACAGTTCTTGTGGTTGACGACACAAAGCTTTTCGACGGAGCTTTCAAATCGTCGAAAGAGATAGTCTATCAGTATGCCGGCAGTCTCGACTATGCGCAGCGGCGTATGACCGAGGAGGACTCGGTGTCGGCGGTGCTGTATATCCCGGCGAGGGAGACCACCATCCCGGGTGACGCCTTCCTCTACTATCAGGGTTCGTCGCCCTCGGCCAGCTTGCAGAGCGATGTGTCGGAACAGTTGCAAAGCCATATCCGCACCATCATACTGCAGGACGTGCACGGCATCACGCAGGAGGAGTTCGACCAAGTGAACGCCACACGGATAAAACTCCACACCAAAGACATGGAGACAGGCAAAGAGGCTTTCACCGAAGTGAAGTCGGTCATAGGTCTTGTATTGGGTTTGGTTATATTCATGGTGGTACTGACTTTCGGATCGCAGGTAATGAGCGGAGTGTCGGAAGAGAAGACATCGCGCATAGTGGAGGTGATAGTGTCGAGCGTCAAACCCTTCCAGCTTATGATGGGCAAGGTGATAGGCATCGGATTTGTGGGATTGACCCAGTTTACCATGTGGATAATGCTCTCGATGGTAGGTTTTGTGGGTATTCAAGCGACCAATCCCGAACTCTTCGAGGCAGCCAAGGCAAGACAGAATATGACCGAGGTGGCGACCAAAGGTACCGATGCGGTAGAGCAGATGCAGGCGTTGAATGACGCTCCGGTGGTGACCGAATTGGTGCAGGGTCTTACTGCCATTGACTTTCCCTTGATCATCACGATGTTCCTGATCTACTTCGTGCTTGGATATTTCTTCTATGCAACCCTCTTTGCCGGAGTTGGAGCGTTGGTGGATGTAGATACGAACGCACAGCAGTTCTCGCTGCCGATAACGATACCTCTGATGTTGGTGATGATAATGATGCCGGCGATAATCAACGAGCCGTCTGGGTCGCTCGCCACCTGGCTTTCGGTGATACCGTTCACCTCGCCTGTGGCTATGATGATAAGGATACCGTTTGGTGTCCCCATCTGGGAGGCAGCGGTGTCTGTAGGAATCCTCCTGTTGTTCGTTCCGCTCAACACATGGGTGGCTGGACGGATATACAAGCGAGGCATACTCCTATACGGGAAGAAGATAACATATAAAGACATCTTCTCGTGGTTTGGTAAGAAATCGTGACAATGACAAATCCATATAACAAAAAAGGAAAAACTAAAAATAACAACACCTATGAAAAAACTTGTAATTACAGCACTATTGGCGTTGGTATGCGCAATGCCTAAAATGTATGCCGACGAAGGCATGTGGCTGCTCTCGCTTGTCGGAAAGAGCTATGCCGACATGCAGAAAGCCGGTTTCAAACTCTCACCCGAAGATGTGTACAGCGTCAACAAGAGTTGCCTGAAAGACGCCATCGTGGGTCTCGGCAACGACGGTAGCCCCTTCTGGCACTTCTGCACAGGAGAAATCATCTCCGACCAGGGACTGATTTCGACCAACCACCACTGCGGGTATGGCAAGCTGCAGGAACACTCGACCGTGCAGCACGACTATCTGCGCGACGGCTTCTGGGCCTACACGAAAGAAGAGGAGCTGCCCAACCCAGGGCTGACCGCCTCGATTCTTGTGCGCATGGAAGATGTGACCAACAGCATCCTCACCGCATTGTCAGACGACATGAGCGAAGGAGACCGCGCCAAGACGGTGGCACGACTCTCGAAAGAACTTGCCGAGAAAGCGAAGGGCGAAAACCCCGGCTGTGAGGCTACGGTGAAAGCCATGTTCAACGGCAACCAGTATTTCCTGTTCGTCCACAAGATTTACAAAGATGTGCGCCTGGTTGGAGCTCCCCCCTCGTCGATGGGCAAGTTCGGCGGCGACACCGACAACTGGTCATGGCCGCGTCACACCTGCGACTTCTCGCTGTTCCGCATCTATACAGCCCCCGACGGCACCCCTGCCCCCTACAGCAAGAACAACGTGCCCCTGAAGCCGAAGCACCACCTGCCCGTGAGCATCAGAGATCTCAGCGAAGGCGACTATGCCATGGTTATGGGATTTCCCGGCACCACCAACCGCTTCCTTACCTCCTACGGCCTGGAAGAGACTATGGACGTAACCAACAAGCTGCGCTATGAAATCCGCACGGTGAAAATCAACATTCTGCGCGAGGAAATGGCAGCCAGCCAAAAAACTCGCATACAGTATGCCTCGAAATACGCCTCATGCTCGAACTACTGGAAATACAGCAACGAGCAGAACAAAGCATTGAAGCAGCTGAACACCATGAAGGTGAAACGTCAGACCGAACAGGAGTACTCGAAATGGGCACAGGGGCAACTGCCCAAGTACCAGCAGGCATTGCAGCTGATCAGCGACGGCTACAAGGACCGCCGTCCCTACAGAGCCGCCATGATGTACCTCGAAGAGGGGTTGCTCAGCGGCCCTGAAATTCTTTGGGAGGCTGTCGAAACCGGCTACGGACTTCAGCAGATACTCGACATGGAAGACCGCTACCAGCGCGACGAGGCTCTGAACCAGGTGCGCCAGGCAGCCGCCGAGTTCTACAAGGACTACAACCAGGTGACCGAGATGAAGGTATTCGCCGCCATGACAAAATACGTGTACACCAACATGGAGCAGCGCTACTGCCCCAGCTTCATCAAGCAGGCCGACAAAAAATACAAAGGCGATTTCGGAAAATATACCGAAGAGCTTTTCAAGAAGAGCATCTTCGCCAACCAGGAAGCCTTCAACAAATTCCTTGACAAGCCGAGCCGCAAGGCTTTGGACAAAGACCCCATCTTCGTAGCAGCTATGGAGACTTACTCGAGATACCGTGAGATATACGCCCAGATACCGAAAGAGTCGGCGGAAGGCTTGACTCGCGGCACGCGCGACTTTGTCGATGGCCTGCTGCAGATAAACAACGGCAAGAAGCTGCTTTGCCCCGATGCCAACTCAACGATACGATTCACCTACGGCAACGTGAAGGCCTACAGCCCCAAGGACGCAGTAACCTACAGCCACTACACGACCCTTGACGGCGTGATACAGAAAGAAGGCCCCAAGGGTGGTGAATTCGAAGTGCCGGCCCGACTGAAAGAGCTCTACTATGCGCAGGACTTCGGCCAGTATGCCAACGGCAAGAACCAGCTGCCCACCTGCTTCCTCACTACCAACGATATCACCGGTGGCAACTCGGGCTCGCCCGTCATCGACGCCCACGGCAACCTCATCGGACTTGCCTTCGACGGCAATAGCGAGGCTATGAGCGGCGACATAGACTTCGAAGAGAACCTCCAGCGCTGCATCTGCCTCGACTCTCGCTACATGCTCTGGGTCATCGACAAATACGCCGGCGCCAAGAACCTGATAGACGAGATAGACATCGTGAAATAAGCGATAGAGCGAGTGACGAATTGAAGGGTGGCCGACGTCGTCGGCCACCCTTTGTTATTTGGTTGATAAGTTCTTAAATCTTTTTTAATCAAATCAACATTTTACATTACATTTGCAATGCCCAACAGATATTCAACATATCTTTACATAATACTAAATAACAACCATTTATGTTTGGAGACATTGCAATTACTCTCCTGAAACTTGCCGGCGCGCTCACCATCTTTCTCTTTGCCATGAAGCTGATGAGTGAGGGACTACAGAAATTTGCCGGTTCAAAACTGCGCCACATACTCACAAAGATAACCGGCAAGCCTATCAGCGGTATCCTCGCCGGCACAGGCGTTACGGCCATCATCCAGTCCTCCACTGCCACAACCGTCATGACCGTCGGATTCGCCGGAGCAGGACTCCTGACCCTTTCGGGAGCCATAGCTGTGGTGATGGGAGCCAACATCGGCACCACCGTCACAGCGTGGATTATCACCATCTTCGGCCTCGGAGGCGGAGGTGGCGAAGACAAAGTGCCGCTGATGCCCATGATTATCGCCGCCATAAGCCTTTTCTTCATCTTCAGCAAGAAGAACAAGATGCAATATCTCGGCCAGACCATCATAGGCCTTGCGTTGCTGATTCTTGGATTGGGACTGATGGGAGACTCGGTGCCGCCGCTTGACGAGGGCGTGGCCGAAAAGATTGCCTCGTGGGGACACTGGGGCTATTGGTCGATACTTCTGTTCATCGTGGTGGGTGCGATACTGTGTATTATATTGCAGACTTCGTCGGCAATGACGGCGGTGATACTGCTTATGGCCAGCCAAGGGTGGATAAACTTTCCAACGTCGATTGCACTGGTCATCGGACAGAACCTCGGCACCACGCTCACGGCACAGGTGGTGGCAATGACTACTGGCACCACCGGAAAGCGGACTGCACGAGCGCACCTGGTGTTCAACGTAGCAGGCGCCCTGCTATTCATCATCCCCTTCTACCCCATCTGTAACGCCGTGATGTTCATATCACGCCAGCTTGACTCGCTGCTGCCAAACATACCGCTGCTGCCGCTGGCCATCACGGTGTTCCACACACTCTTCAACGTCGTCACCACAGTCGTCCTCGCCTTCTTCATACCTCAAATCGTAAAACTCGTAACCCTTATGGTACCCGACAAGAAGGGCGAGGGCGAAGAAGAGTTCCGCCTTACCTATCTGGAACCCAAGCTGCTCTCCACCGCCGAGCTCAACCTGCAGAGCGCCAAGTCGGAGATACTCGAGTTCTCTAAACGCGTACTGCGGATGTACACCTTCCTACCAGGCCTGCGGACCGCCAAGAACGAGGAGGAGTTCGACGCCGTGCTGGCACGTATCTCCAAATACGAAGGCATCACCGACCGCATGGAGATGGAAATCTCGAGGTTCCTCACACGTGTCGGCTCAGGCGACGTGAGCCAGCACTCGTCGGAGCGCATAAGCTCGATGCTGCGCATCATAGACAATCTGGAGTCGATAGGCGACGCCGTCTATCAGATTGGCATCACCCGCAAGAACAAGCGAGAGGATGCCGTACACTTTGACGAGCAACTCAACGCCAACCTCGACCACATGACAGAGCTGGTGCAGAAGGCCCTCGACGTGATGGACGCCAACCTGCACGACTACGACCATGTTGACCTTGACGCAGCCTACGAAGCCGAACATGAGATAAACGTTTACCGCGACGAACTACGCGCACAACACCTCAACGCACTCAAACAAGGCACCTACGACTACTCCATCGGCAATGCATACAGCGGCCTCTACGCCCTTTACGAGAAACTAGCCGACTACGTCATCAATGTGTCCGAAGCCATAGCCGGCACGAAGCGCATGGATGATTAAGCGTGAAGGTTGAAGCAATGAGAAGATTCTGTATTTTTGTTTTATCTGTGTGCCTTGTGGCTGTGGAGGCTTTGGCGCAGGGCTATACGGTGCAGTTCCGCGGAACGGACAACAATGGCGACACATACAAACTCGACAGCATAGAGGTGACGGACATAACGCAAGGGTGGAGCATGATGCTGGTCAGCCCCGACACCGTGCTGCATCTGACGACATCGGAAGTAGATAGAATCGCCCTAGCAGGCAGTGGAGATGCGGTCATAGGCAAGGCCTATCCGAATCCCGCAGAGGAGGCCGTGCGGTGCGACATAAGCGTCATCCGCAACACCACGGCAAAGATACGACTATACGGCAGCGACGGGGTGCTGAGAGCAGAAAAGGAGATGAGTTTGAGGATGGGCACAAACACCATAGAGGCCAGAGCCGAACGCAGCGGGATATATTGGATGCTGGTGGAGGCGGACGGACACAGCAGCACCGTGAAATTCGCCATTACGAAAGGATGCGGCAGGAACGGGATAAACCTGACTGGCAACTTCAGCGCGGCTAAAGGGGAGAACAGCGGGAGCTTTATGACAGGCGACGCCATGCGCTTCACGGGATATGCCACATACCAAGGAAACGTGGTAGCCAGTACGCCGAGAGAAGAGTCGGTGACAGGCGACTGCGAGATAGTGCTCGCCCTTCCCATAGCATACGACTACCCGACGGTAACGCTGTCGGGGCGCTTCTCCGTGGGCGAAGGGCGGCAGGTCAGTTTCTCGCAAGGCAACCTGCAGTACAGCACCACAGGAAATCATCAGACTGCCGACGGGACCGCAGCGACAGGGACATGGCGTTTCGCAGCGACACAGTATGAATATATAGGCGAGGGAAATGCACAGATAGGCGAAGACTACGGCGGCTACATAGACCTCTTCGGCTGGGGAACGAGCGGCTGGAACAGCGGCGCACCGGCATACGAACCCTACAGCGTGAGCGAAACAAACACAAACTATGCACCCTGCGGCTCGGCACAGATGAGCCTGACGGGAGCGGCGGCGAAGGCCGACTGGGGCGTGTATAACGCGATAAGCAACGGAGGGAACATGCCGATGCAGTGGCGGACCCTGACAAGCGAAGAATGGCAGTACCTGACCGACGAAAGCAACGCAAGCCGCACCGGCAAGACGGCGGAGGTCACCATCACAGTCGGCGAGACAGACTATAACGGGCTACTGCTGCTGCCAGACGCGTTTGAACTGCCAGCAGGCTGCGACTACACAGCCGGCTTCGGCAACGGATACCAGACCAACCTGTACGATGCAGAACAGTGGGCGGCGATGGAGGAAGCAGGCGCGGTGTTTCTGACAACTGCAGGAAGGAGAAACGGAACCACGATGACGCACGTCAACGCCCGCGGCATATACTGGAGCAGCAGCCGTATGGACGAAAGCAACGCCTACACACTGTTTTTCGTAACAGGAGTGATGCAAAGCGACGCCGCGGAAGCCCGTAGGATAGGAGCCGCTGTAAGGCTGGTAAGGGATGCGGAATAGTGCGGGGCGGTCAGAGGATGTTGCCTAACTGCTCCTTGATTTTCTCAAGTTCGTCCTTCATCTCGACCACCAGACGCTGAATCTCCACATGATTGGCCTTGGAGCCGGTGGTGTTGATCTCGCGCCCCATCTCCTGAGCCACGAAGGCGAGCTTCTTGCCGCATATCTCCTCGTCGCGCATAGTGTCGCGGAAGAAATTGATGTGTTTCTGGAGGCGCACCTTCTCCTCGGTGATGTCGAGTTTCTCGAGATAGTAGATAAGTTCCTGTTCGAAACGGACTGGGTCAACCTCCTTGACAGCGAAGTCGGCAAAATAGCGCTTGATGCGGTCGCGGGCGGCATCGATACGCCCACTCTCGTACTGAGGTATGAGGTTGAGCCGCTGCTCTATGGCATCGACATGCTTGACGAAATCCTGTTCGAGGACAGCGCCCTCATGTGAACGGAACTGCTCGACATCGTCGATGGCGTCGTTGATGCAAGAGGCCACGACAGTCCAGTCGTCGTCTGAGATATCGTCGAAAGAGCCCGAGAACCACAGGTCAGGCTGGCGGACGAGTGAAGTGACGAGCTCTCCGTCAGATACAGCGACACCCATATCCTTGGTGGCAGCCGAGAGCTCAGAGAAGCGAGCCTTGAGGAGCTCGCGGTTAAGCTGGGCATCTCCGGCCGAGGTGAGAATTTCACTCAGGACGAAGTCTATCTTGCCACGATTGAGACGGGAAAGCATGGAACGCACCTCGAGGTCGTGGGAACGGTATCGCTGCGGAATCTTGACACCGAGGTCGAGCTGCTTGCTGTTGAGGGTTTTTATTTCGACTGTAACTGTCATGCCACCGGCAACACACTGCCGCTTGGCGAAGCCTGTCATGGATTTCATACAAATTGAATATTGAGAGTTGATAAACGATATTCTAGTCCTGGTTGGATATGAGTTTATTGAATGACGGCGTAGCATAGGTCGCATACTGACCGTTGTCATCGTATATGAAATAAACGTATGGTGTGACGGGATGTGTGTCGAGGAAGCGCAGCGCGCTGTCGAGACCCATGACCATGAAAGCGGTGGCGAGCGCGTCGGCACGCCATGAGGTGCTGTCGATGACCGTTACACTCAGGAGCGAGTGATTGACCGGGTAGCCCGTAGCAGGGTCGATGGTATGAGAATAGCGAACACCGTCCTTCTCATAGTATTTACGGTAGTTGCCGGAGGTGACAAGCGCAGCATCGCTAAGTTCGACAGCCTGCATTACCACAGGTGCGCTATGGCGGTTGTCGGCTGGTTTCTCGATGCCGACAACCCACGGGTGTCCATCTCTCTTTTGGCCACGGGCAATGACCTCGCCGCCGATGTCAATGAGATAGTTGGATATACCGAGGGAGTCGAGATAACGAGCCACCAAATCAACGGAATAGCCTTGAGCGATGGCATTGAAGTCTATTTCGGTGCGGGGGTCGTCACGCAAAAAAAACTTTGAACCAGAAGCATCAGTGCGTATGCCCACAGCCGAACGGCATACAAGCAATAGACTGTCGATAGTGGCCGAATCGGGGTAGCAGCCATTCTTGGCACCAAAACCCCATGCATTGACCAGCGAGCCGACACGGCAATCGAAAGCACCGTCGGTGAGACGGTTTACAAGAAGAGATTTCTCAAGTATTTCGGCAGTGACGGGGAAGAGTAGGCTGTCGTCGCCACGATTGAGGCGGCTGAGATTGGAAGAATCAACCCATAGGGAAACGGCGCGGTCGAAGTCGAGCAATATAGAGTCAATCTGTTGTTGGAGAGAACGATGCTGGGGGTCGAAGTATTGCACGCTGTAGAAGGTGCCCTGAGCGCGTCCGTCAAACTTGAAAAAGTCGGAACGATGTGCGCAAGAAGCACAGAGAAGCAAAAGAAGCGAAACGGCAAAGAGAAGGTTTCTCGGCATAGGAATATGGTGTCAATTGAAAAAGCGTCCGGCTCACACTACGCTTGCCGAACGCTTTTTCTCATGAAACAATTCAAATTATTTCTTTACAGCAATCTTCTGGTTAACGACGGAGCCGTCAGTCATACGGAGTGAGAGCATGTATATGCCGTTATTGTAGCTGGAGAGGTCGATAAAAAGCTGCTCCCCAACGGTCTGGAAAGTTTCCATCTTCTGACCAGCCATATTGTATAGCACGACCGATTCGACAGCCTTGGGGCTGATGATATTGAGCTTGGCAGATGTCGGATTGGGGAAGATGCGCACATCGGCATTGGCAACATCATCGATGCCAGCGACAAACTCGCTGACCATAACGGTGACGTAAGCGGTGCGCGAGCAGTTCTGGTCGGCCGAGGTTGCTGTGAGAGCCACATCGGTGTTCTCCTGAAGGTTGGAGAGTGTGATGGACGGCTCGTTGGAAGTCTGTCCGCCGTAGCTCCATGTGAGGGTGGCGTCGTCGTGGTCACAGATGCCGGTAAGTGTAGTGCTTTGTCCGGGCAAGAGGTCGAGAACACCGGTGATGCGAACCGAGAGGTCTTCATAGACAGTGAGGTTGAGGATGAGGTTACTGTCGCAACCAGCAACAGTGTTGCCAACCTTGAAAGTGTCAACTTCGCTCTCGTTGTAGGTGTACTTGCCGAATACGAAAGTGCCACAAGAGGTGGTGTCAACAGAGGTGTAAACGGCCTCGTTGATTATCATGTGGATGTTCAGTCGGTTCTCAATACACTGACCGTTAGAGGTGACGAGGGTGAGACGATTGGTGTCGATTGTCTCATAGGTACGGATAATATTGCTACCGCTACCGAAGGAGACATAGCCACAACCCTTGACAGTGGTGTCAGACACGGTGCCCTCTGCCGGTGTAGTGATATGGATGGTGACATCGAAGATAGAGTCACACTTGCCGGCGGCAGTGTAGGTAACCGTATCTTTGAAGTTGGCATCGGCGGTGTAGGTGGTGCCGTGCCAAGTGATACGCTTGCAGACGGTGGTGTCAATGTCAGCACCAACACCATACTTGTTGACGGTGAGGTTAAGCGTATGGAGCTCGGCACAGATGCCCGCCTGAGCGTCAGCCTGAACGGTATCTACAAAAACGGTGTCGGTTGTGAAGGTGTAGCCACGCCATGTGAGTCTCTTGCAGACGACAGTGTCGAGCGTGGTGCGACCCGTATCCTCGAGGGTGAGGGTGAGCGAGACAACGCTGTCGCAACCAAAGCGGTCGGTGAAGGTATGCTCATAGGTGCCGTTGGAGGAGTAGGTCTCGCCAGCCCATTCATATTTGCAGCCAGCGGTGACGCTGACATTGTAGTTGGCGTTGTGGTGTACTTCGAGGTCAAGAACATAGAGGGTGTCGTTGCGCATCAGGAAGGCAACGGTATCAGCGGTGTATGTGATACCATTAATCCAAGTGAAGCTCTCGCAAGCGACCTCGGTCTGGATTTCGTAATTGGCTGCGGTTTTTGTCTGGGCGCTGGCAATCATGGGGAACATGAGAGCCACTACGGTCAAAACAAATAGTACTTTCTTCATATTGTAAGATGATTTTGTTTACTATAAATAGGTGTTAACAACTAATTTACAACATACTACGGCAAACGCTCGCAGAGTGGTACATTTTCTCAACAATGTGCAAAGATAGGAATTTTTTTATATAAAGAAGAAAAAAAAGGAAAATTAGTAGTTGCCCGGCAATAGGTAGCGGTTGACAGGTTGTGGTCAGCGGGTTGATGACTGGGTGTTTTTTAGCCTGTGGTATAATTTTTTTTGCGGTATAGGGTTATATATTTAGTGACTTACGACTGGTGTTTAAAATTACTACATCATGAGTTTGTTTGGACTTATAGGACATCCTGTGGTACATTCACTTTCGAAGGAGCTGTTTGACAGCAGATTCGAGAGGAAGCACGAATACCGCCTGATTGACCTGGAGAGCGTCGTGGACCTGAGAGAAAGGGTGCAAAGGCTCGGCCTTGCAGGATTCAATGTGACGATTCCTCACAAGGTAAGCATGATGAGCACGGTGGACAGACTGACCGCAGAGGCCGCAGAGGTAGGGGCCGTGAACTGTGTGAGAGTTGAGAGCGACGGGAGCCTGACAGGTCACAACACTGACGCGGAGGCATTTGAGTGGGCAGCATACAACGGGAGTCTGACAACGAGCGGCAGGCGGGCCCTGATACTTGGGACCGGCGGAGGTGCCCGGGCGGTTGCGGCCGCACTGAAGCGTATGGGGTTGGAATACACGATGGTGAGCCGCAGTCCTGACAGCAAGAGTATTTCGTACGATGAGGCATATAGAATGGCCGACACCGTCGAGATTATAGTGAACGCGACACCTGTGGGGATGTGGCCGGAAGTGAATGCGACACCCTGGATGAAGCCAGAACTGCTGACAGAAAATCACTGGGTTTACGACCTTGTGTACAACCCCACCCCTACCCGATTGATGCAAGAGGCGGCGGAACACGGCGCACTAGTGAAAGACGGAATGGCGATGCTGAGACGGCAGGCAGAGCTGTCGTGGAGGTTCTGGGGGATTTAACACGTAGCGATTAGTCGAAGACGGGTGTATCAGCGTCCGCCTACTATCTCGCCTGTGGCTACTACAAGGTGAGCGTTTTCATCGTAAATTGTGGCGTACTGCCCGGCAGCGATGCCCTGTATTCGGGTGTCCGAAACAAGACAAATACGGTCGCCGTCGCGCTGGAGGGTGGCGTCGGCGATGTCTGGGGTGTGGCGTATCTTGAATTTGACGCGGCGTGAGCCGAAGTCGCCCCAGATGTCTTTGCTGAGATAGTGGAATCCAGCGAGGTCAATGACATTGCCATACTGTGTGGCAGGGTCGTAGCCCTGGGAGACGTACAGGACATTTTCGTTGATATCCTTCTTGACCACAAACCAAGGGCCTCCACTGAGGAAAAGTCCCTTGCGCTGGCCGATGGTGTGGAACCAGTAGCCCTTGTGGGTGCCAAGCTTTCGGCCTGTCTCCAGCTCTACGATGTCGCCTTCGCGCTCGCCCAGGTAACGTCGCAGGAAGTCGTTGTAGTTTATCTTGCCGAGGAAGCAGATGCCCTGCGAGTCCTTGCGCTCGGCACTCGGCAGGTGGGCGTCGCGGGCGATGTCGCGCACTTCGGCCTTCATATAGTTGCCGATGGGGAACATGAGTTTCGATATCTGGCGACAGTCGAGCTGCGAGAGGAAGTCGGTTTGGTCCTTGAGCGGGTCTTTGGCGGTGGCCAGAAACTGCACTCCGTCGATGATGTCGGTGGTGGCGTAGTGGCCGGTGGCTATGCGGTCGTAGTCCTTGCCGCGCCGATCCTCGAAGGCGCCGAACTTGATGAGCTTGTTGCACATGACGTCGGGGTTGGGCGTGAGGCCCTGACGCACGGTGTCGATGGTATATGACACCACGCGCTCCCAGTATTCCTTGTGCAGGTCGATGACCTCGAAGCGGCAGCCGTACTTCTGCGCAAGCCACGTAACGATCTCTATGTCCTCCTCAGCCGGGCAGTCGGTGTAGCCGTCTTCCTCCTCCTTGCCTATGCGTATGTAGAAGATGTCGGGCTCGTAGCCCTGCTCCTTGAGTAGGTGGACAACCACGGAGCTGTCAACTCCGCCCGAAACCAATGCCGCGACAGTCATGGAATGTGTTTATGGTAATAACGTGGATTTCGTGCGGGTATTGCATCCCTATTCCACCACCAGCTTCTTGGTTGTGGTGCCTCTTGCGGTGGTCACTTTCACCAGATATACTCCTTTGCGGAAGGTCGAGGTGTCGAAGGTGGCTGTAGTGCCGCAGGCGGCTTTGCGTAGAACTACGCGGCCCGCCATGTCGCGCACCGTCAGCTCGGTGATGGCCTCCGCGCATGATACGGTAGTCATCCCGCTGGAGGGGTTGGGCCGCAAGCTGACCGCCGACTGCAAGCCGCCATCCACCTCGGCAATACCTTCGTCACCACCAGGTGTATCAGGGTCGTCGGGGTCATCGGGGTCGTGAATCACATCCGTTATCAGCAGCTCCATGCTACTCTGCTCCCATTGCGGCAGCGGCTCGGTGATGGCCATCATATAATCATACGATAATCCTGGACCCCAATAGCTACAATCATAATCATAAACTTTTACATTCCATGCCGCCCCCTGATGTCTAAAAGAGAAAAAGAAACGTGAGCTGTTGTCGAACAGCTCTATTTTCCAAAAAAGTTGGGAGTCCGTTATATGAACTGGATTTTCGAAATAGACCTCCATGACTTGGATTAGTTCATAGTGTCCGATGCAATATTCAAAAGGTATGGGATAATTGTTGGTATCGTATTGTACGAAATATATTTGTGGCATGTTTATGGGACAATTCATAAATCGTTTAACCCCTAAGGTGTGTTCATTCAACACAACGCTGTCAATTTTTACAAAACGTGTGCCGTCATCAGATTTTCTACACACAAACATTTTGAGATAATCACCCGTGTGAAAATTTATGATACTGTCAATAAATATGGCTATCCCATATATATCCATATTGTCGTGTGGCAGAGGCAAGCGATGGTAGCGATCCAGGTCAGGATATGATTCTATCATCGAACCATATCCATAGTAATATCTATTTGTATGGACTTCAACGCTATGTATGTCGCCAAGGTAACCGAATTTATCTTTAATGCACATCGAAACAGAGTCAATAACATATCCTTCCCCGGTAACTTCATCGTAAGCCCATACAGGACTCCAGTATTCATGATTGAATGGAGAATAGGTGTATCTGTAATAATTGGTGTCAATAATGCTCTGCGCCTTCACGCATCCCCCATAAGCCAACGCAAATATGATGGCGAGCGCTATTATTTGGCGTATGTGTGTTTTCATAATATTGAATTTTATGTTGCAAAGGTACGAAAAAAGACGTTACAAAATATGGCTTCTATATAATTAGTTGCACAAAATCTCCAAAACCGTCTGGCAGTTGCTTTTTTTCGCAAAATTTTGCAATCGAAAACCCAGATGGTCAACAGCACCTAGCTCACAACTTGGAACCTCGAAGGGAGATGCAAGGATACTGGGAGGTAGATGCTAGGTACAACGGAGGGGATACTGGTTGTATTCGGGTGCAATACGTCAGTAATACAAGAGTAATACGGAGGGGAAGAAAGTCTAACGCTGTATTTCAGAGTGTTGAAATGTGGCGTTTTTTGCCGATGCGGCAGGCTGTATGATACGAATACAGCTCAACCGACTGAAATATATAACCTTGCGTGGAAGCATATTTTTTCTTTCGACACTACAAAGATAAGAAACTTATTCCAATAAAAGCAAGCGAAAAAGCGTCAAAAATGTTAAAAATAATCAACTTTTTTCACCTTTCCGAAAAAAGGCGAAAGGTTGCGAAAAGGATCTATGAGTTCTGGAAATTCTGAAAATACAGAGATTCTGGAAATAATAGTGCCTCTTGTACAACAAGTGCCTCTGGATGGGCGTTTGGCAGCTGTTCAATAGCGTCGGTTTTAGGGCAAATTGAAAAAAAAATATCATGTTGCCTCACGGTTTTGGAGATTTTGTGCAACTAATTATGCAGAAGCTTGCGAAAAAATGTGTAACTTCGCAGGCGAGAAATCATTAACCATTAAATACAAAATGTCATGAAAAAACTTGTACTTTTTTTGACAACGATGGTCGCCTTGACGGCGATGGCACAGGAGGTGCAGCTGCGCTTCACGGCGGCTGACGCAAACGGCAACTACCACCCCTTCCAGACGGTGAGGATTGCCGACCTGTTCAACTCATGGGAGCACACGCTCACATATCCCGACACAGTACTCACCATCGAAGCCGGCAGCATCACCGAGGGAATCGCTGATGTGGAAGGCATCGCAGCAGGACTTACGCCCAACTACCCCAACCCGTTCCAAGGGCAGACGGAGTCGATGCTGCGGCTCGATCAGGCGGGCCAGGTGACGATGCGCCTGGTGAGGGTGAACGGAGCTGTGGAGTACGAAGAGAGCATGTATATGGAGGCAGGCGAGTACCGCCTGGCGATAGAGGTGCCGACGACGGGCATGAGCTACCTGCAGGTGCAGACGCCCTCGAGAAACTACGTGACGAAGATGGTGAACACGCAGAGCGGCGGCAAGGCGAATATCAATGTGGCCCGAACCGGCGAGATGCGCAACAGCTCGGCAAGGAAAGACACCAAGTCGTTCTCGCTGGGCGATATGATGCAGTTTTCCGCCACCGACTCGAGGAACGGCACGCTCGTGAAGAGCAACTCGGTGCTGAGAACCCAGCTGACGGGCGAGACAATAACGCTGGTGTTCAACACATCGGCAACGACCGACTGCGCCCCCAAGGCGTTCTCGACCAACCAGCGTGTGTTCCTGCCAGATGGTCCATACTGTGGCATCTTAGCCGTCAACGCAACTCTGGAAGTTACGGGATTCCCTGAGGGGATGACCATACAATCGGCAGACGAGATCGCCTCGCTATGCCTCAACTACGAGCACTCGTTTCTGGGCGACCATACTATCGAACTGATTTGTCCCAACGGCCAGACCTCAATTCTTAAAAGCATCTATGAAGGTGGCGGAATCTTGATTGGATACCCCTACGGCGGAAATGACCACAATGAATTTGACGCATTGTCAACCAGCGGCTCGAACAACATATGCGACCCGCTGGCCAATATGTACGGCGTGGGGCTTGACTACTGCTTCAGCCGCAATGCCGACTACCTGCTGGTGGACGGTCAACCCGCCAACACAAACACCACTGGAGAGCACTATTTCAGCAGCGACGCCTACACCGACGAGGTGACCTTCACCTTCGAAGATATAGAGGAGCCCTTCTACGGCAACGGCAGCACGGCTGGCACCAAGACCTTCGAGACAAAGCACCCCAGCAATAAGGAGCAGAAGACCGACTACTACAGGCCCGAACAAGACTTTCAAGGCCTGGAGGGATGCCCGCTCAACGGCACTTGGACGATAAAGATTGAGGACAATTGGGCTATAGACAACGGCTGGTTCTTCGGCTGGTCGATAGAGCTGGCACCCAACTGCGGCAAATAGGACGCAAGAGAAATAAACGAGCGAAAGAAATTCGATTCAATGTTTTCATAAGGTAAGAGTATTTGGTGAATTATTGCGACAATCCCCATGCCATCAGAAGCTTGGGGATTGTTTTTTATCTTATTGTATTACCGCTCGTTACAAACACCCATTAGGCAAAGAGGCATCTATCGTTAAAGATTTTTTTGTGTAATATAAAAAATATCAGTACTTTTGCAGCGAATTTCGAGAGGGGACATCGGTCCCCTTAACTTTTGTATATAAGCGATATGATAGACAAACTGAAAGTGATGGAGCTGGTGAAGAAAACCCTCGAGGGAGGCCCGCTGTTCCTGGTCGGCATGAAGATAACGCCGGACAACCGGATATTCATCGACATCGACGGCGACAACGGAGTGACGATAGACGACTGCATAGGGTTGAGCCGGACGGTGGAGAACAGCCTGAACCGAGACGAGGAGGACTTTGAACTGAACGTGTCGTCGGCTGGAGCCGACTCGCCGCTGAAGATGCCGAGGCAGTACAGACGGCATGTGGGGAGAGAACTGACAGTGACGACGAACGAGGGGGAGAAGACCGACGGGGTGCTGACCGAAGCCGACGAGGACGGGATAACACTGAAGACGAGAGGCTCAAAAAAGCAGGCAGGCGAAGAGCTGAAATACAAATACAGCGATATAAAAACGGCTAAAGTAGTCATAAAATTCTGAATATAAACAATTACAAGATAAACAAGATGAAGACGCAAGATCTGATAGAATCGTTTTCCGAATTCAAAGAGTTCAAAAGCATCGACAGGGAACGCCTGATGCGCATACTGGAGGAGGTGTTTAGAGCGGCGCTGGCGAAGCGTTACGGAACAGACGACAACTTCAACATCATCGTGAACATCGACAAAGGAGAGCTTGAAATATTCCGCAACCGCTTGATTGTCGAAGACGACGAGCTGAAAGACCCGAAGAGAGAGATAGCCTACAGCGAGGCAGTGAAGATAGAGAGCGACTTCGAAGTGGGCGAGGAGGTGTCGGAGCCGATATACATGAGCGAGTTCGGACGAAGAGAGATACTGACCATCAGGCAGAACCTGGTGTCAAAGGTGCAGGACTACGAGAAGTCGCTGGTGTTCCAGAAATACAAGGAGAAAGTGGGCGAGGTAATCGTGGGCGAGGTGTATCAGCCGTGGAACAAGGAAATCATCGTGCTTGACGAGGACAAGATAGAGCTGGTGCTGCCGAAGAGCGAACAGATACCGTCTGACCACTACCACAAGGGCGACACGGTGAGGGCTGTGGTGCTGAAGGTGGAGATGCGGAACAACGCCCCCGTGATTGTGCTTTCAAGAACGTCGCCGATATTCCTCGAAAGACTTATGGAGGCCGAGGTACCGGAGATATATGACGGACTGATAACGATAAAGAACATAGTGCGTGTGCCCGGAGAAAGAGCCAAGATAGCGGTGGAGAGCTATGACGACAGAATAGACCCGGTGGGAAGCTGCGTGGGTGTGAAGGGCAGCCGAATACACGGCATTGTGCGCGAGCTGCACAACGAGAGCATCGACGTGCTGAACTACACGCCGAGGACGGACATCATGATACAGAGAGCACTCAGCCCTGCAAGAGTGTCGAACATCAAGATAGACGAAGAAAACAAGAAGGCGAAAGTGTTCATGGAACCCGACCAGGTGTCGCTCGCCATCGGCAAGGGCGGCCACAACATCAAGCTGGCCAGCAAACTGGTGGGATACGATATAGAGGTTTACAGGGATGCCGCCGAAGACTATGACGACGTAGACCTGCAAGAATTCAACGACGAAATCGACCAGTGGATCATCGACGTGCTGGTGGGCATCGGATGCGACACAGCAAAGAGCGTGCTGAACATCTCGAAAGAAGACCTGCTGAAACGTACGGACCTGGAGGAAGAGACGATAGACCATGTACTCAGCGTGTTGCGCGCAGAATTTGAAGAGTAGCAGACAGGCAGCGGTCATTTAGATATACTTTTAAACCTTGATTAACCATTCAACTTCCTAATGGCAGAAGAACCGAAAAACATAAGACTCAGCAAAGCAGCGAAAGAACTTAACGTGAGCATTCAGACTCTCGTAGAGTTTCTGGACACCAAAGGCCAGAAGGTTGACCTGAACCCGAACGTGCGCCTCACACCCGAACAATACGAGCTTGTGGCTGCAAAATTCCAGACAGAGCGTGAAGTGCGCGAACAGGCAGAGAAGATAGAGATGCCTGTGAACGGAGAATCTGTGTCGATAGCGGCCGACGAGCCGAACAAGGGCAAAGAGGCTACGGAAGAGGTGGTCATCATAAAGAACGTCTTCGAGAAGGAAGACTCTGCAGCCCCGGCAGCGGAGAAAACCGCAAAACGCAGCAAGAAGGCCGAGCCGGAAAAGAGCGAAGAGAAAGCGGAAGAGCAGCCAAAGGCCAAAGCAACAAAAAAAGAAGTAGAGAAAAAGGAAGAGAAAAAAGAAAAAGAAGAGAAGGAGGGAAAAGAGGATGAGAAGCCTGCCATAGAGCCCAAGAGCAAAACGGAAAAGAAAGCTGAAGCCAAGGCGGAAGAAAATCACATAGGGCTGAAGATACTGGACAAGATAGACCTTGACTCCATCCCCTCGTCGTATCCGGCGAAGAAGAGCAAGAAGGGCAAGTCGTCAAAAGAGCCCAAAGGGGCCAAGAACGAGTCTCAGTCCAAAGAGAGCGGCAAGAACCAGAAGAAAGAGTCGGAAGCCAAGCCAAAAGTGCAGGCAGAGCCTACACCCGAGCCTCAACCAACTCCAGCACCCGAGAAAGAGGAAAAGAAGGTGGAATTCATACCCACCGAATACCAAAAACTGGAAGGTCCAAAGGTTCTGGACAAGATAGACCTTTCACAGATAGAGAAATCTCGTCCCGAAGGAGAGAGGAAACGCCGCAAACGCATACGCAAGGATGGGGTGAAGGTGGACAGCAACGGAGTGGCCGCATCGATAGCCGCATCGGAAGCCAAGAAAGGACAGCCTAACAAGGACAAGAAAAGCGAGAAGCAGAACAAGAAGAAAGGGGCCGACAAAAAGAAGGTTGAAATAGATGAGAACGAGATAGAGAAGCAGATACGCGATACGCTTGCACGATTGGGAAGCAAAGGCAAGTCGCAGACCTCGAAGCACAACCGCGAGAAACGTCAGAAGGTGCATGCCCAGATGGAGGAGGAGATGCTGCACGAGATGGAGAGCCAGAAAGTGTTGCAGGTGACTGAGTTTGTCACAGCCAACGAGCTGGCCACCATGATGAATGTGCCTGTCACCAAGATTATAGCAACCTGTATGTCGGTGGGCATATTTGTGAGCATCAACCAACGTCTGGATGCCGAGACCATCAAACTCATTGCCGACGAATTCGGATTCGAGATAAGCTTCGCATCTGAGGACGTGGTGAACACCATAAACAAAATTGAAGAGGAAGACAAACCAGAAGACCTCGTAGTGCGCAACCCCATCATCACAGTGATGGGACACGTTGACCACGGAAAGACCTCACTGCTTGACTACATACGCAAGACCAACGTGATAGCAGGCGAGGCCGGTGGAATAACACAGCACATCGGTGCATACGAGGTGCAGACCGCCGACGGCAGAAAGATAACGTTCCTTGACACTCCCGGTCACGAAGCCTTCACCGCTATGAGAGCCCGAGGTGCCAAGATGACAGACATAGCCATTATCGTCATAGCCGCCGACGACAAGATAATGCCACAGACCGTTGAGGCCATAAACCACGCACAGTCGGCGGGCGTACCTATCGTCTTCGCGATAAACAAAATAGACAAGCCCGGCGCAGACCCCGACCGAATCAAGACCGAACTAGCCAATATGAACCTCCTGGTGGAGGAATGGGGAGGCAAATACCAGAGCCAGGACATCAGCGCCAAGAAAGGCATCGGAGTGGAAGAACTGCTTGAGAAGGTTATCCTTCAGGCCGACATCATGGAGCTGAAAGGCAACCCGAACAAACGCGCGAAAGGTACGGTTATCGAGAGTACCCTCGACAAAGGACGCGGATATGTTGCGAAGCTTCTTGTCGAAGACGGCACCATACGCAAAGGCGACCCCGTGGTGGCTGGCGCCACGTACGGACGCGTACGCGCAATGTACAACGAACGCAACCAAGAGGTCATGTCGGCCGGTCCGTCGCAGCCAGTGCTGCTGCTCGGTTTGACCGGAGCCTGTCAGGCAGGCGACACCTTCAACGTGATGGAGAACGAGAAAGAGGCCAAGGATATAGCTGCCAAACGTACCCAGCTGCAGCGCGAACAGGGCATACGTACCCAGACTCACCTGACGCTGGAAGAGATTGGCCGCCGTCGCGCACTCGGAAACTTCAAAGAACTCAACATCATCGTCAAGGGCGATGTGGACGGTTCAGTGGAAGCCTTGAGCGACTCGCTGCTTAAACTCAGCAATGAAGAGGTGCAGGTGAACGTCATACACAAAGCCGTCGGTCAGATATCCGAAAACGACGTAATGCTAGCCATGACCGCCGATGCCATCATCATCGGATTCCAGGTGAGACCCTCGATAGGTGCCCGCAAGATGGCCGAAACCGAGCATATCGACATACGCCTGTACAGTATTATCTACGATGCAATCAACGAGTTGAAAGACGCTATCGAAGGCATGCTGGCGCCCGAAACGCAGGAGAAAGTCACCTGCAATCTGGAAATACGCGAAACCTTCAAGATATCGAAAGTCGGAACCATCGCCGGATGCATGTGCCTTGACGGTAAAATCAACCGCAACACCAGCGTGCGCATCATACGCGACGGCATAGTGGTATATACTGGCAAACTGTCGTCGCTGAAACGTTTCAAGGACGATGTGAAGGAAGTGGTGAGCGGCCAGGATTGCGGTCTCGGCATAGAGAACTTCAACGACCTGAAAGTGGGCGACATTGTAGAGGGATACGAGATTATAGAAATAAAACGCAAACTCTAAGAGTTGCAGGCCTCCTTAGTTCAACGGATAGAACGGAAGTTTCCTAAACTTTAAATGAGGGTTCGATTCCCCCAGGAGGTACTAACGAATAAAATAAATAAAACATAAACACAATGAAAATCTATCAGACTTCTGACATTCGCAACATCGCCCTCGTGGGCGGTGCCAAATCCGGCAAGACCACTATGGCCGAGGCTATGGCCTTCTGTGGCGGACTTATCAATCGCCGCGGAACCGTCGATGGCAAGAATACCATCAGCGACTACCGCGACATAGAGCTTGACCGCAAGTACTCGGTCGAGACCTCTTTGATGTACACTGAGTTCGGCGGAAAGAAAATCAATATCCTCGATGTGCCTGGTTTTGCAGACTATCAGGGTGAACTGGACGCCGCTCTCAACGTGGTAGAGGCTGCCATTGTTGTGGTAAACGCACAGAGCGGTGTCGAGGTTGGAACAGAGGTTGCCAATCGCTATGCCACCAAACTAAACACTCCGATGCTGTTCGTGGTAAACCACCTCGACGCTGAAAAAGCCAACTTCGACGATAGCGTGAACCAGCTGAAAGACTACTTCGGCGGAAAATGCACCGTGCTACAGTTCCCCACCAACGCAGGACTTGGGTTCAACCAAATAATAGACATCGTTTCGAACAAGATGTACACCTTCAAGGACGGCAAAGCTACCGAGGAGGACATACCAGCCGCTTTCGCCGACAAAGCCGCCGAGATGCGCATGGCACTCGTCGAGGAAGCCGCTGCTGCCGACGACGCTCTGATGGAGAAATACTTCGAAAACGGTGACCTCACTCCCGAGGAACTCACCAAAGCCCTCAAGCTCGCCATCGACAAGCGCGACCTGTTCCCCATCCTCTGCTCTTCCGCCAAAGAGAATATGGGTGTCGCACGTCTCCTCGAGTTCATCTGCCAGAACGTACCAGCCCCCAACGAGGTTGCCAACGTCAAGAAGACCAAGGCCGGAAAGGAACTCAAATGCAACAATGCCAACCCCACCGTCGCCTTCGCTTTCAAGAGCGCCAAGGACAAGAACCTCGGTGAAATCACCTATTTGCGTATCTATGACGGAGAACTGGCCGAGGCTCAGGATGTGGTGAACGCCTGCAACCAGAGCAAGGAACGTGTCAGCCAGGTGCTCGTGTGCAGCGGCAAGGACCGTCAGCGCGTCGAGAAAGCCAGCGCTGGCGATATCGTCTGCACCATCAAGTTGAAAGACGTCAAGATCAACCATACCCTCACCACCGCCAAGAACACCGACGACGCCGTCGAGGAAATCGTCTTCCCGACTCCTATCTACACTGTCGCCGTGAAGGCTGCCAACAGCAACGACGATGAGAAGGTAGGCGCTGCTCTGAAAGACCTTGTAACCTACGACCGAAGCCTGTCGCTTGAGAACAGCCGCGAGCTACGTCAGGTCATCCTGGGTTGCCAGGGTGAGCTGCACCTCAACACCGTGAAGTGGTATTTCGAGAACCAGTACAAACTGGCCGTCAACTTCACCGCCCCCAACATCCCCTACCGCGAGACCATCACCAAGAGCGCCGAGGCCATGTATCGCCACAAAAAGCAGTCGGGCGGCAGCGGACAGTTCGGAGAGGTACACATGCTCATCGAGCCTTACTACGATGGTATGCCCAACCAGACCAAATATCCCATCCGCGACACTCAGGAATATCCACTGGAATGGGGCGGCAAGTTGGTCTTCAACAACTGTATCGTGGGTGGTAGCATCGATGCACGCTTCATGCCCGCCATCCTCAAGGGTATCATGGAGAAGATGGAGCAGGGTCCTCTGACCGGTTCCTATGCACGCGACATCGTCGTCAACATCTACGACGGTAAGATGCACCCGGTTGACTCGAACGAGACCGCCTTCAAGATTGCAGGCCGTACCGCATTCCGCGAGGCTTTCAAACAGGCTAACCCCAAGATCAAAGAGCCTATCTACGATGTGGCCGTCACCGTACCTAGCGAGAGCCAGGGAGGTGTCATGACCGACCTCCAGGGCCGCCGTGCCATCGTTATGGGTATGGACGCCGAGGGCAAATATACCACCCTGCGCGCCAAAGCTCCGTTGGCCGAGATGAATCGCTACTGCACCGCTTTGAGTTCGCTCACCAGCGGCCGCGGCACATTCACCATGACCTTCAGCAGCTATGAGCTCGTCCCGACCGACGTACAGCAGGCCCTCCTCAAAGCATACGAGGAAGCCGCCAGCGAGGAAGAGTAATTCCCCTGCGACAATCCAACAAAACAAAGCCCCGTCACATCAACGGGGCTTTTCTTTTTTTATATGGGATAAAAGCATTGTCTGCCTGCTATATGAAATTCCTGTCCGTCAGGAATTCCCGCACAGCCTCTTCTATTGGTTGTGCTTCTATCTTCAGTTCTTCCCGCATCTTTCGGTTGTCATAATGCTCCTCTATCAGTAGTTGATCAATATTACGGCTCGTAAATTCAACCCTAAAACCAATCTTTTCCATTATATTCCCCACTGCGCCTAACGCCAAGCAAAGCCAACGTGGCAGCTCCAACACCAGCTGCCTGTATCCACCCAACCTGGCCTGCAGTTCATACAGTTGCTTGAACGTAAGGGTTTCCCCTGTGACTAAATACCTTTCGCCGCTTTTGCTAACTCGCAGTGCTGCCACCACAGCTTTTGCCACAGTATGCGCACCCACAAAACTCTTTCCCCCCGGAGGAGCAACCATCACACGATGCCGCCAGCCTGCCAACAACATCCTGCCTGACGAAGGCTTCACATCATGTTTTCCAATAATGTAGCCAGGATTGATTATGACTACCCTGGGGGAGTGGTTTTCCGCCCACTGTAACAGCACTTTTTCCCCCTCATTTTTGCTTAACGCATAGTACGATCTTGTAAACGGAGCTCGCATCACGCAGTTTTCAAAACCCGCTCGTTCCTCACTTCCGTAACCAATGGTATCGGCCGTACTAACATGCACTATTGTTTCAATACCTTCTCTCTGTGCGACAAGCAGGAGGTTTTGACACAAATCTCGGTTAATTGGTAAAAAATCGTCAATCCGCTTATGAGTCATATCCGTCATCCCGGCACAATTGACTATTCCCGTACATCCTTTAGCTGCAGACATCAGCTCTTCTATGCAGGTCAAGTCGCCTATAATAAAACGATACCGACCAGAATATCGACTAATGTCAACGACGACCCGAGAGGGGTCGCGCACCAAGGCTGTGACCTCATATCCATCAGCCAAAAGCTGCTCAAGCGCATTGTTGCCTAGCAGCCCCGTAGCTCCTGTTAGGAGAATTCTCATTTCCTTCTAGGATGGCGAAAACTGAAGTCGTACTGCAGCTTAATTCCAACGTTGAAGAGACGCAAACTTTGAATAGCATTACTTTTCAACGTAGGGAGACATTCTATTTTACCGTTAACACGCGATGCCAGCGGTTTCTCGCTGCCTGGATGACATTCATTGAACGAGAATTCAGCATAAACACCTATTCCTATCGCATCACCGCGCGGGCTGCCAATCCTATAGCCACCTTCTATCAAACTCGTTACAAAGAACGGTTTGAAGGTGTTGCCCCTCTCGGCCGAGTTGTATGGTATTTCGTCTATCTTCGTTCCAGGCAATCGCTCTCCGGGTATAGACACTTCGTTGTTACCTATTGACACACACTCCGTCTGAGTCTCACCGTATTTCGACATCTCTCTCATCTTCAACGGAATATTAAACTTCACTCCTGCACTCGCATACCAATACTCGCCCTGAAAAGCCAGACCCACAGGTATGCCCACTTCCGAATACATGTAATCGGACAGAATATCAACCGTCGTTGTCTTGTATTCAGCTTCCACCGTCTGCGACTGTCCTAGTTCTATATTTGTCCAAACCTCGATATCCTCGGTGCTTTGAGCACTGTAACTTGGCATATTATATCTGCTCGTATGGAGCGATACATCGCAACCCACACGCAGGCCCACATGGTCAGAGACAAAGTGCGTGTAGTCAATCTCCGCTCCTACACAAAAACCTCCTGGGCTGTTTTTCAGCTTTTCGCTGTTCACCATCATGTTCGAATAGCCCATCCTTACAGAGGCCGTCAGATGACTTCCGTCCACAATTGTAAGCGGTTTCTCCACTACCGACTCTTCTTGGGCGGCCAACGGCAGTGCACCCACCATCAGGCATAACACCATCAAGCCCTGCAGATACATGTATTTGTTGTTGTTTAGCATATTGTCAGGTTCTTATAAGTCAATATTTGGCTCAATCTGTAACAATTATCTTCTTTCCCTTTCCCATATTCTTGGACGCTCCATCCATGATGTTCACAATGTATGTGCCCGGCTTCATATTGCACCTCATCACCGTCGTAGGCTCTATTTTCTTTTCAACGACCGTTCTTCCCTCCAAGTCATATATCACAGCCGTCCACTGCCCAAATTCCGTCTCCTGTCCATTGATGGCTATATTCACCGACTCACCCTTTCTCACTGGATTTGGCCACACATTGTAGTCCACATCGTCAGCCACATCGCCTATCCCATTGCCAATACATATCTCGTTCGTTGGGAACCACGTTCCTTCTATAAGCACCCACACCTTGTAGCATCCACTCAACGTCCCATAGTTCTCCAAGTGGTAACTGTCGCCGTGGAAGCCCTCTATCACAGAACCGTTCAGTTCCCAATAGACACTGTCATAATCGACCCTCGTATTGTCCCCGTACGGATAGTGGTTCAATATCAGCACATTCTTCTCGTACGCATACAACTGGGGCATCGGTGTTCCTCTCGGCGTGACAAACAGGTGCAGCGTCACAATGCTGTCACAACCAATCTGGTTCTCGATTACATACACATAATCGCCGGTCGCCGTGTATGTAGTGTCGTAGTATATGAAACTCTGGGGTGCATACACCGTTGTGTCGCCGATGGTGCTGTATATAACCGAGAGGTGCAGCGTGTCAGCATTCTCGCACTCGTTTTCCCTATAGTGGTATATGTCTGTTGTTGACTCCCTATACACCGTTCCGTTCCACATCAACGAATCACAAACCTCTGCCGTCTCCGACCTGTATATAGGATGGTTTATTCTCACTTTCCACATATACTGCGTGTCGCAATCCATACCCACACCCGGCACCGTATCGTATATGTTCGTACTTGCTGTGTATTCCACACCTTTGAATGTGTATGTTTCGCAAGCCGTCACCAGTGTATCGGCACGGTTTATAGTACCCGTCGTGTATTTCAGATAGAGCACACTGTCCAATTCGTCGGAACTCGTCATCACATAGGAAGCCAGCGTGTCATGATCTATAGTGGCCACAGGTGTCCCCATAACCGTCCACTCATAAGCTCCGCATCCCACCACATAAGTCGTATCCCTGTACGACGGTTTCAAAGCCACCGTGATGCCTACGATGCTGTCACAGTTGTACTGGTTGTAGAACATCCTGCTGCGAGTGGTCGCATAGGTGAACGTCACGTCCATTATCGTGTATGGCAACTCAGATTCTCGTACATATACCGTCGTATCCGACCTGTCCGACGGACATACCGATATATTGAGAACCAGCGTGCTGTCACACCCCTTCACCGTCTGACCGAACAGCGTGTCGGTCATCTCCAGCACGCCCGAACCCAATGGCCCCGGAATGTCAATCCTGTGATCGCCATACATATAGTACAACCCACCGTCGTCCTCTTTCACTCGAGCCGTGCAAATCTTCAGGTTGCGCGACATCTTGTATGTTCTGTTCACCGTGAGTTGCAGGTAAGTGGTATCGAAACACTGCACGTCATAAACCCTTCCCCACTCTGTCTCGGCGGTGAGGTAGTTTCTTGTGCCCGCTGTCATACCGGTGAGGTCGATGTTCAAACCGTAGTCCGTATAATTTCCCGTTCCCTGGCACACCGTGTCGTACACATAGTGCATCAGCGGTCTGTAAATCGTTATCGTAATCCGCTCTGTGTCGGCGCAGCCAAGAAGATCTCTTGGCATCACATGCTCCACCTCAACCGTAGTGTCGCTGCCCATGAAGCTGTACTGTTTCATGTTCACCTTGTATATTACGGTGTCGTAGTTCACACCGCCTCCGCGTTCAAGCGTCAGGTGCCAATCATAATACGTTCCCGTGCTACCGTGGCACAGTTCAACGGCGCTCAAGTGCGAGGCGGTGCGTGTCGTTGCCGGCAGGTCGGTATATTTGATGTTCACCCTCGGCATAAAGGGATAGCGTCCCGCTATACCGGTGCATCTCATTACCGCAGAACCCGTGCGCGGTGAACCCCTGAATGTGCACTCACCGCTCACCGTACCCACCTCTGTTATACGAACATCAACTATCAGGTTTCCTCCTCTGTAGTCATACGGTCTCTCAAAGGTCAACGACATCACCTCCCCTGTAGCGTCCAGCGTACCCTCATATACCTTTGTGAAGTTCTCGTTGTCTATCAAAGCTGACGAACCGAACTCGCCATACTCATACGAGCCAAGCCTCACCTCGTAGCGGCTATCGAAGGGTTCGGCGGCTACATTCTTCGTATAGAAATCAAGACCCACAATCAACTTGTCCACCACACTTGTCAGCGAATCCGCCGGATACACAAACTGCGAGTGGTATGCTTCATCCGTCGCTCTTGTACCGTATATCGGTACCTGCTGCGACGAGTTGTTCACTCCGCCTATCACCAATTCTCCAACCTGCGCATACGCCCCACTCATGGCGCACAATGCCGCCATAATCACCATTACAAAAGAAAACGCGTATCTTTTCATTTTCATAAAGTGCATTCTTTACAACTTGCAAAGATACTCTTTTTTTGAGAATTACAGCCCCTTTCTGAAAAAAAACATTGCACTCGGCGAAAAACCGCCTCTGACATCATCTCATCCCGATGCCATAACATTGCAAAAAAGCCGGAATCGGACATGTCGTCCTATTCCGGCAATCACACTTCTGACAAGATGTTTTCTACAGGAGCTTTTTCTTGAGGTTGAGAATCATGTCCTCCGTCATACGAGCCAAGTCGTACTGCGGACTCCATCCCCATTCCTCACGTGCGCAGCTGTCGTCCATCTTGTTAGGCCAACTGTCGGCTATCGCCTGCTTGATAGGTTCGGGCTGGTATGTCATCTTGAAGTCTGGATAGTGCTTCTTGATGGCGTTGTATATAATCTCCGGGTCGAAACTCATAGAGGTGACGTTAAAGCTGTTGCGATGTTTCAGCTTCGACGGGTCGGCCTCCATGATGTCAACCATCGCCTTCAGCGCGTCGGGCATATACATCATGTCCATATAGGTGCCTTGCTTCAGAGGGCAGACGAAATTTTCACCTTTCACGGCAGCGTAGTAAATCTCTACAGCATAGTCGGTAGTGCCGCCGCCAGGAAGCGTCTGATGGCTTATCAAGCCAGGGAAACGCACCGAGCGGGTGTCAACGCCGAAACGGGTGAAGTAATAGTCGCTCAGCAGCTCGCCGGTGACCTTGGTCACACCGTAGATGGTGTTAGGACGCTGGATGGTGTCCTGCGGTGTGTTGTCGTGCGGTGTCGAAGGGCCGAAAGCGCCTATAGAACTCGGAGTAAACACCGCGCAGCCGAACAGGCGTGCCACCTCGAGGCAGTTCACCAGCGAGCCGATTCCCACGTTCCAGCCCAGCATCGGATTCAGCTCGGCAGTGGCCGAAAGGATGGCAGCCAGATTGTAAATCGTGTCGATGTTGTAGTTCTTTACGGCGGTAGCAATCTGCATTATCTGCGTCGAATCAATCCGCTCGATGGGACCTCGCTCGTAGGGGTCGCCTTTCAAGGGACGCAGGTCGCTGCATACCACGTTGTCGTTACCGTAAGTGTCGCGCAATACACGGGTGAGCTCGGAGCCAATCTGTCCGCCTGCACCAACTATAAGTATCTTTTTCATTTTGTTTATGATTTAAAATATATCGAAAACTATTCTTCTGTTTTTTCAGCTGTCGCCTCCTGCACAGCAGCCAGCTGCTGTTTCAGTTTCTTCTCAATGCGCGTGATGGCAATGAAAGCCACGATGCGCATCACACCGTTGGCCACGATGCCCAGGCCCACTATCACCGCCAACACGGGACTTATCTTATCAGCGTTCAACAACGCCACGTAGCCCAACACCACGTTCAGCAATCCGAACAGCAACATCACCCACCAGTGCCTGAAAGTCGCCTTTTTGTATCCAAACGATGAAATCACCAGCGACAATCCCTCATACATCACCCATATCGCAAACAACACTCCTATCGCACCTTCCTGCAACTTGTCAAAATGATTCAACACAAACAACGACCCCAACATTATCTGGAACACCCCCAACAATGTGCTTGAACTCGCGTTTGGCAGTACCTTCTGCGCCTTCAAGCTGAACAGTATGGTGAACACGCCCGATGCCAATATCAGCACACCGAGCAACCATGTCAACAAACCAAGGCTGTCCTTAGGATAGATTACAAACAACACTCCGACTGCAATCATTATCACAGCGGTAAGGATAAGGTTCACTTTAACTTTCATAACTTTGCATTCATCATTTAACCGCCCAACTCTCAATATTTCAAAAACTTGACCGTCAGGCTTTATTCTTTTTACAACTGCGAATATACAAAATAATCACCAAAAAAACTCCTATTACCCATTTCTTGATGTTTTTCTACCACATTTTACCCAAAGCACCGCTAAACCATCTCACAAAAAAAAGAGGCTCCGAATCGGAGCCTCTTTTCTGTGGAGTATATCGGAATCGAACCGATTACCTCGTGACTGCCAGTCACGCGCTCTAGCCAAGTGAGCTAATACCCCAGCATTTCGGTTTGCAAAGATACACCCTTTTTTTATTCCGACAAAATATTTTTTTAGTTTATTGATTCTGTGCACATCCGAAGCCAATCCTTTCCAACAAAAAGAACCATATCTCTCTTCCCAGCACCCAGTTTCATGCGGCAAATATACAAATTATTCTCCGCAAATTTGCGGAGAATAGACAAAATAATCTCCGCATAAGGTTTCTAAGAGTGTATCATATTCCCCCTGTGGATGGGGGTTAGCTCACAATTTATCGGTTTCCTTTTGAACGGTTGTGGGTCTTGCAGAGCATCTGGCAGTTTGCCTCTGTGGTGGCTCCGCCTCGGCTCCATGCGGTCACATGGTCGGCATCCATCTCGTCGAGCTTGTATATACGATGGCAGTTGGCCTCGTGCCCAACTGCGCACAGCGGACAGTTGCTCTCGCCTTTGGCTTTTGCTGCGATAGTTTGGCGGTCATAGACACGGCGCATGGTGGCTCGGTCGAACAGGCGTACATTCAACAGACTGGTCTCTTTGCAACCGCCAAGCACATATTCGAACACTCCTCGACGGTTCTGCACATAGTCATCCTGCATCAGTCGGCTCACATCTGCCGACACTTTCGTGTGGTCGTAGGGCTGCTTGCCATATTTTTCATACAGTTCGCCCCAGTTCAAACCCTGCATTTCAGGATACACCCCGTCGAAAACACTGTCAACCCAATTTATCACCGTATTGAAATAGGTACGAATCTCGTTTATGTCGGTATCTCGACGATGCCGACTCATATATCCGTCCACATTGCCGCGACTCACCCACTCCAAGGCTGTGGCGAGGAACTGCTGTCGGTTGGCAGGACCCTTAACATAACTCTCCCATTTCTGTATGGCACTGTTCTGCGAGTTGCTGAACTCGGCTTTGCAGAGCGTGACAAACAGTCCACTGTAAACGGCGTTGAGTTCCTCCTGCCGGTTGAGGGGAATGCCGGCTATGTTGATGGTTCTGAACCAATCCTTGATTTCTTTCTCCGGGTCGTCGCCCTCGCCTTCACAGATATACACAAGCAATTTAGTGTCAAGTATCTTTTTTTGTGCCCCTTCGTTCAGACCGCCCTCAAAGTTCTGCTCCGTACCGTCAACCACGATGGGGAACCTGTTTTTGATAAACCTGCCTAGAGAGGTTATGCGTTGCTGTCCGTCAAGGACCTCAAGACGTCCGTCCTCCACTTTGTTGAAATAAATCAGGCCGAGCGGGTAGCCTTTCAGCACCGACTCTATTACTGGAACATCTTTCCGCTGGTCGGCATAGATGTAGTTGCGCTGATATTCTGGCTGGATGGTAAGCTGCCCTTTGAGACCGTAGAGGCCTTTGCCTTCGAGTTCGTTGTATTCAAATCCGTCGCAAATCTCGCGTACAGTGTATTGTTTGAGTTCTGTTTTCATAGTTATTTCTTTTTGCGGATTAATATTCTTGCATATGGCTTTTGAGGTATGCCATTTTCCATATAATACAGCTGTCCGTCGCGGAGACTTGGATTCAATTTTTTTAATTCTCTCGGAAATGGTTTCAACCCGAGTTCTTTTCCAGAGTCACCCTGAGTTTGTCCTATTATTTCAAATTGCTCCGGGCAGTACTTGTCTAGGAACGATATGGGTACACCCATAATACCATCATAATCACTAGGGATAGCATCCGTATGTGGTATCTCTATTGCATCATAGTTGTCATAATGTTCGTATGCTGACTTCCCCCTTATTTCTTTATGCTTGCTGTGCTTGAAATTTTCGGCCGAGGTCATTAGTCGCAGCGGCTGGTGACGGCGACCGTGTTCAATATTCGTTAGCCAAATGGATGAAACATTTTTCATATTTATCCCATTTACCACTTTATCAACATCCTCTGTACTTTTCGTTTCAAACCACATACCACCTGCCCACTCTGTTCTGCCAGACCACAGCTTGTTGTTTTTTATCAGCGGGAAAACCTCTTTGTACGTTACACAGTTCTTATTGCCAATAATTATGAATTTCTTTGAATCCTCATATAGCCATGCAACAAACTCTCTAAACAGCGAGAACGGTGGATTTGTTACTATGATGTCGGCCTCGTCGCGTAGTGCTTTTATCTCGTCGCTGCGGAAATCTCCGTCTCCTTTAAGATATTGCCATTGGAGGTCGTCGATATTTATGCGACCATCGCCGGTAACATCGTCAGTAAGCACGAATATCTTGCCGCAATCTTGCTCTTGTCAGCCGAGAAATAGGGCTGCGATGTCTCAAAGAGGGTGGGTTGATAGGCAGTTTTGTACTTCTTGCTCTCCGGCGCATAGCTAGTGGAGATGAGTTTCTTCAAACCAAGAAACTCAAAATTCTGTGCGAAGAACTTGGTGAAGTTGCTCCATTCGGGATTGTCGCAGGGCAGCAACACCGTTTTGCCTCGAAACACATCGGGGTCGTAGTCCAGATAGGCGTTTATCTCTTTCTGTATGTCGGCGTACTGTGTGTAGAATTCGTCGTTCTTTGCTGCTTTTGCACTTGCGAGGTTTTCGTTTGCCATAGCGGTTGATAGTTTTGTTGTGCAGTGCTATCAATCGCTTAGGTGCAAAAAGAGAGCGTGGTGCCTCTTGTTGCGTTAAGCTGAGGGGCAATGCGTCGGAATGCGTTGGAACCCTTGACAATCTACAAGTGCATCACGCTACTTGAGCGTGAGCAATGCTATTTTTTGATTGTCAAGAGGCATCATTCCTGATACCCCATCCTCCTATTATTTCAGTGGCGTTTTTATTCCAAATTAATGTTTCCGACGCATTTTTGGCTTAACGCGAAATAATAGCAAATGCTTCTCGTTTGCGGCGGCATTTCTCTTCCGCCTTACGAGGTGCAAAGATACAAAAAATTGGAAAAAAAAGCGGACCGCTCTATATCCGCTCTATGGTCGCTCTATGTTAAGTCTATGTTTGAGCTGCCTTTTTCAGAAATTCCATTTAAATCCTTCGAAGGCGTTCCGGTAGCTCTCTGAGCTCTGGTCGGCGGAGAGCTGCTGCAGGTGGCGTATGCGCCGCACTCCCCGTTTCCACATCTTGATGTCGAACACGATGAACACTATGAAGAGCGCCGACGTAACTATCCATTTCATGCCGCCTTCATCCATCCCTTCCGGCACCATCAGCAACGCATCGAACGTGCCGTGGAAGAATATCGGCACCAGCAGTGCATAGAGCAGATACCGTTTGCGGCGGTTAGCGGCAAACTTCGCCAGCCCGAGGTAGTAACCCATCATGACGGCAAACAGGAAATGCCCCGGCACCGAGAGTATCGCTCGCGTAGCCGCCGTAGCCATCGAGGCCCCGTAGCTCTCGCCGCTGAACACATACATGATGTTCTCCACGCAGGCGAACCCCATCGACACATACACGGCATAGACGATGCCGTCGAAATACTCGTCGAAATGCCTGCTGTTCCACACCAGCAGGAACAGCGCAAGCAGTTTGAACAGCTCCTCCGAGAACCCTGCCACGCAGAACCCTTTGTACAGTCCTCCCAGCAACGCCCCCGAAGGCTCGAACTGCGATAGGACCATCTCCAGCAGCGATGCCGGCACCACAGTCAAAGCGCCGCAGATGAACACTATTATCAGTTTGCCTATAGGCTCCTTGTTTATCTTGTCGGCCTTATAGATGGCGAAAAGCAGTATCAAAACCGGCAACACAGCCGCACAAAGAAGAATAAGCATGGTGGAAAATTAAGAATTTAAAATCGGAAAATGACTACTACCCACTAACTGCTAACTGCTACCCACTAATCACTACCCCTCCTACCTCACCTTCAACACATCTCCCTTCTCGTTCACTATCTGGCGGTAGAACCACTCGGGATATTTGGGCTGCTCGGGCGACTGGCTCACGCCCGTCTCGGTGGTCTTGAGACGTCCGTTTTCCTCTTTCTTGATGTTGCCGTCGATGTATTTCATCAGCAGCAGGTGGTCGAGCTCGCTCCAGCGTTTCATCATCTGGTCGGCCCAGAGGTTGCAAGTGCGGTTGAGCTCACCCACCGCGCGGTTCTCGTTCTGCACCCCATCCAGCCGTCCGTCACAGCGTGCCACCTCCTTCACGAACCCACTCTCCAGTTCGCTCTGCACCTTCTGAATGTCTTTTATCATCGAGTCGTATCGCAGATAAGCAAAATTGCTCACTCGGTTGAAGAGCCAGAAGGCGGCCGTCTCCGAATACTGCGTCATCGACCCGTTGCCCGCCTCGAAACAGGTGGGTATCTGCGTGATGCCACAATACATCGGGCAGTAGCAGGTCGAATAGGTATCGTCAACGCCGAACCACAGTATGCCACCCACCTTGTCGGGCAGCCACGAGCGGCACTGGGCCACAAACGAGAAGCCCGTCTGCTGCGTCGAGGTGGCGCGCTCGTGTACGTATTTCTGTCCGTCCAGCTCCCACACCATCGGGCGCCAACGGTAGGGACAATGCCAAGGGCCGGCGCCAGCGTCGTTAGTCATATCCATCGGCGTGCCCTCATAGTGGTCGCGCATCAGCGCCATCACCTCTTGCACGCCAATCTTGTGGTCGGGCTTAATCCAGAGAGGGAGACGCTCGGCCTCGATGTCGCCCATGGCGTAGCGCTCATAGCGCTTCATGTCGGGGTTCACCCTGTTGAACATGGCATAGACGCGTGCGTCGCAGAAACGGGCACCGTCGAAAGTGATGGGGTTGTAGATGTCGGCAAACGAGAATTCCTCGTCCTTGCCGGAGAACCAGCCGTTCTTGCGTGCGAATGAGGCGACATCGGCCGAATAGACACACTCGACGTCGGCATTGAATAGTTTGGAGAAACTCTTGCTGCTTATGCTCTTTGAGCTGCCTTTCTTCTCCCAGGGGAACGTGGTGATGCGCGCCTGGTTGGCGTGGCCGCACACATATCCCTCCGGCACCCTGCGAGCCACCCAAATGGCTCCTTTTTCCGTTCCCTTGCTTTGAATTTCATATATCCACACTTCATTGGGGTCGCATATCGAAAAACTCTCGCCACCGCAGCAATAGCCGTATTGCTGCACCAGCTCGTCCATCACCTTTATCGCCTCGCGGCAGTTTTTGGCACGCTGCAGCGCCACATATATCAAATTGCCATAGTCGATGCCCTCGGCGTTGCCGTGCATCAGTTCCTTGCGCCCACCCCAAGTGGTCTCGCCAATCGCCAGTTGGTATTCGTTGATGAAGCCCACCACCGAATAGGTGTGAGCCGGCTGCGGGATGGAGAGCAGGTACTTGCGACTGCCGTAGTCGTAGATTTTCAGCATCTCGCCTTTCGGGTGGTCAGCCGCAGGGCAGTAGCGCAACTCGCCGTAGCGCACATGCGAGTCGGCGGCGTAGGTGATCATCGTGCTGCCGTCGGTCGTGCTGCCGCGCGAGAACAGGAAATTGGTGCATGCCGTTCCGTTGTTTGCAGCCACCACAAACACCGCTGCAAGGATCATCATTACTTTTCTCATATCTTTATCGGTTTGTTTCGAACTGCAAAGATAGCAAATTTTCTGAACCCAACAACCAACCACCGACTACTAAACACTGACAACAAACCACCACCCACTTAAAACTTAAAACTCAAAACTTAAAACTTAAAAACAATGGGCCGCTCGGATGAGCGGCCCATTGTTTTTTATCTCTCCTCAATCACCTGACCGTGGTCTTCCACAATCTGGCGGTAGAACCACTTCGGATATTCCGGCTGGTCGGGGAAGGCGCTCATGCCCGTCTCCGTCGTCTTGAAGTGGCCGTTGGTCTCTTTCTTGATGTTGCCGTCGATATATTTCACCAACAGGTAGTGGTCGAGCTTCGTCCACTCCCTCATCATCTCGTTGGCCATCTCACGCGACGCCCCGTTGAGCTCTCTCTGCAACTGCTCATCGGTGAGGCCGTCGAACTTGCGGTCGCGGTGGGCCACATCGCGTATGAATTTCTCCTCCAGGCGGTTCTGCACCTTCTGCAGGTCAACAATCATGTTGCTGTAGCGGCTGTAGCAGAAGTTGGTCACGCGGTTGAACAGCCAGAAAGCAGCCGTCTCCGAGTATTCCACCATCGAGCCGTTGCCCTCGCGGAAGCACTCCGGTATCTCCGTCAGGCCGCAGTACATCGGGCAGTAGCAGGTCGAATAGGTGTCGTCAACGCCAAACCACAGTATGCCGGCCATCCGGCGGTTGTGGATATAGCTGCGGCACTGGGCCACAAACGAGAAACCGGTCTGCTGTGTCGAGGTGGCGCGCTCGTGTACATATTTCTTGCCATCCACTTCCCAGCCCATCGGACGCCAGCGGTAAGGGCAGGTGAACGGGCCTGCTCCCACGTCCTTGGTCATGTCCATGGCCGTACCCTCGTAGTGGTCGCGCATAAGGTTCATCACCTCGTGCAGATCGACTTTATGGTCAGGCTTGATCCAGAGCGGCAGACGCAGAGCCTTGGGGTCGCCCATAGCATATTTCTCATATTTCTGCATGCCGTTGTTGATGCGGTTGAACATAGCATACACGCGGGCGTCGCAGCCGCGGATGCCGCTGAAGGTCAGCGGGCAGTAGGTGTCGGCAAACGAGAACTCCTCGTCCTTGCCGTTGAACCAGCCTCTCTGGCGGGCAAAGCTTATCACGTCGGCCGCATACACGCACTCCACCTCTCTCATCATGATGTTCTTCATGTTCTTGCTGCTTATCGACTTGTACGAGCCTTTGGTCTCGAGCGGGAAGGTGGTGATGCGAGCCTGGTTGGCGTGGCCGCTGACGTAGCCATCGGGTATGCGGCGAGCCACCCACACGGCACCGTCCTTGTAGCCCTTGTATTGTTTCTTCATGACGGGCTTGCCCTTGACGGTGTCGTATTCGGCGCGTTTGCCGATCATCTCGAGAATCCACACCTCGTCGGGGTCGCAGATAGAGAAGCTCTCGCCCTCGCTGCAGTAGCCGTACTCCTCCACTAGCGACGTCATCACTCGTATGGCCTCGCGGGCGGTCTTGGCCCTCTGAAGGGTGATGTAGATAAGCGAGCCGTAGTCGATACCCTTCACCGGCGTATTCCAGCACTCCTCACGGCCACCATATGTGGTCTCGCCGATAGCCAGCTGATACTCGTTCATGTTACCCACCACATTGTAGGTGTGCGCCACCTGCGGTATCTCGAACAGCTTCTTGCCGGTGTCCCACTCATAGAGCATGAACATCGTGCCGGCGGGATAATCCGCTGCCTTGCGGTAGTACAGCTCGCCATACAGCGTGTGCGAGTCGGCGGCGTAGGTTATCATCGCCGAGCCGTCCTTCGTCGAACCAGGGGTGAAAAGGAAATTAGTGCAGGCCTCTGCCGGACTTACCATCAACAGCGACATTACGCTGCACAAAAGCATTAGAATACTTTTTCTTAACGACATAATCAATAATGTTTATTGTTTTTATTAGACTTATTACAACTGTTTGGAAATGCAAAGATACTCAAAATCTACAAATATTCTTGTTACATCCTTTTTTTGTTAAATCTTTCGCCATTCGCTACCGTTCTTTCTTATTTTTGTATTTTTGCACTATTAAACTGCTGTTGGTATCGCTTCAACATACCAACGACTGACATATCAACAAATACCCTATGGACAACAATTTCAAACAGAAGATAGACGCTCTCGTAACAGAGATTTGCGCCGTCACCGACCTCACCCACAAAGTCGAAATACTCAACTACATGGAGCAGCAGTCTTCCTTCATGCTCTGGCAGCTTGAGGACGAGCAGCGTATCGACGAGGACTCGCGTGACTACTAACCCTAACTGCCGACACGTGCATAAAGGCTTGAAATATCTGATGCTGCTTCTGCCGCTGATTGCGGCGGCGGGCTTGCTCTGTGGCTGCTCGGGCGGCTACAGCTTCACCGGAGCGTCGATACCTCCGGGGGCCAAGACCATATCCGTCAAGACCTTCCCCAACTACGCTCCTACGGTAAATCCACAGCTCAGCCAGAAACTCTCGGACGACCTGCGCAATATGTTCTCTTCGCAGACATCGCTCAACATCGCCAACTCCGACGGCGACCTGCAGATAGAGGGCGAGATCACGGGCTATTCCACTCGCGCCTCTTCGCTCTCGAGCAACGACGAGGTGGCGATGAACCGTCTCACCATCACCATCCAGGTGCGATTTGTGAACACCCTCAACGAGGAGGCCAACTTCAACCAGAGTTTCTCACGCTATAAGGACTACAACGCCAGCCGCGACTTCTCATCCGTCGAGAACGCCCTGGTGGAGGAGATTGTGCAGGAGTTGTGCGAGGATGTGTTCAACAAGGCTGTGGTGAACTGGTGACTTTTAGTTTCTGGTTTTTAGTTTCAATTTATTGTTTTGGGATTCAGGCGGTCAAACATAGGCGGACGGTGGTTGGAGAAGCATGCCGACAATCTGATTGCCACGATGGCGGCCGTTGTAGCAAGCATAGTGTATCTGCTTACGATGGAGCCAACGGTGAGTTTCTGGGATTGCGGTGAATTCATAGCCACCTCATACGGATTACAGGTGGGGCATCCGCCGGGAGCGCCGACTTACAACCTGCTGGCGCATGTTTTGATGCTCCTTGCCTGCGGCGACGCGATGCTTGTGGCGCCGCTCTCGAACGCGCTGTCTTCCATAGCCGCTGGCGCGACGGTGGGATTGCTATACAGCACCATAATGATGCTGGCCGAGCCACATGAGGGAAGGTCGCGACTGGCAACACGATGGGCAGCGCTGGCCGGCTCGCTGTGCTACATGTTCTGCGACACCGCTTGGTTCTCGGCCACTGAGAGCGAGGTCTATTCGCTTGCTACCTGCATGGCCGCACTGATGCTGTGGGCGGCGCTGAAATGGTACCGCTCGACGGACGCCCGTCGCCACCGCTGGCTGCTGCTTATCGCTCTGGTGGCAGGCCTGGGAATAGGAGTACACCAGCTGACGCTGCTGGTGCTGCCTTCGGTGGCGCTGATTGTCATCTTCGCGCTATGGCGGTCTCCAAAGAGGCACCCTATCGCAAGGGTTGCGCGACTTCTGTGTCTCGCGGCGCTGTTTTTCGCGATGGGGTTGAGCACCTACGCCATCGTGCCGATACGTGCCGCCGCAAATCCACAGATATGCTACGGCGAGCCCTCGACGGCCACAGGATTTGAGAAATACATCAAGCGCGACCAGTACACAAAAGCGCCCTTGTGGCCACGCAGCTGGCGTAAAAACGAAACCAACGCCGACCAATACGAATACTGGCAAGGCAAAGGAGGCGACCTCCAGCTTATGGCTTCCTACCAGTTCGGCTATATGTACGTCCGCTATCTGCTTTGGAATTTCTCCGGCCGCTTCAACGACCGGCAGGGATTCGGAGGACTCCAGAACGGACAGTTCATCACCGGCCTTCCACTCATCGACGACCTGCTGGTGGGCTCGTCGGCAACACCGCCTCAGGATATGGCCGGACGCTCCCGCAATCGCTATTTCGCCATCCCTCTCCTACTCGGCATCGTCGGTGCCATACATCAATGCCGTCATCGTCGCAGAGCTTTCTTCGTCACCCTCACCCTTTTCCTCATGGGCGGCATCGTTTTGGGATTCTATATGAACCACCCCGTTTACGAACCGCGCGAACGCGACTACGCCTACATCCTCTCGTTCTTCGCCTTCGCCGTATGGATAGCCTTCGGCGCAAAGTGGACGGTTACGGCCATGCAAGAGATGAAAAGTCGTAAGCTCAAAAAGCCAGCCTCATTGGCGGCATATCTGCTCGTGGCGGCGGTGCCGGCATTGATGGGCTGCCAGAACTGGGACGACCACAGCCGCCACCATCGCTTCACCGCCCACGACATCGCGGCGAACATGCTCAACTCGTGCGACCAGAACGCCATACTCATCACCTACGGCGACAACGACACCTTCCCGCTGTGGTATGCCCAGCAGGTTGAGGGCATACGACTCGACGTCACCATCGCCAACGTCAACCTCAATGGCGGCTGGCGCTGGTTGACGCCCACCCTGAACGCCAACGACTACAAGCGACCTGTGTTCTTCTCACGGTATATGCGCGACTACTATGGCAAGCAGTTTCCCGGACGGCTACAGATGACGGGGCTTTGCTACCGCCTCTGCCCCACCCCTTGCGACTCAATTGACTGCGAAGCCTTCTGCCGCCATGCGATGAACGACATCAGCTGGCACGACATCTCATCGGTACATATCGACCCTATCTCTCGCCAGTTTATCGAGGCATATTGGCGCTCGGTGGTGCAGGTTGCCAGACAGCTTGTTCTTGACTGGAAAGATACGCAAGCAATACAACTGCTCGCAGCCACCGACCGGCAACTGCCGATAGCGATTATAGCCGACAAAACCATACTGCGCGACATTGCACAAGTTTACCACGCAGCCGGATGCGCCGACAAGTACGAAGAAACCATGCGTATTCTGAAGGGAAAAATCGCCACTGACGAACGCTACTACAGGAGAATCCGTCCACACCTGAGACATTATGCTGAGCAGTACTATCTGCTCCCCGACGACTTCTGGAACTTCTGAATCAAGTCGCTCATCACCTCGTAAACTTTCAACGCCTCCTTGTTGTCCGAGAGCATCTGCTTGTGTGCGGCCAAGGTCTTCTCGTCGTGCCTTGCCGCGGGACCCGTCTGCCGCTCTTCCAATCGTGGTGTCTTCACCCGTTCCGCCGTCTCCATGATAATGGGCCACAGCATCGCAAAATCCAATCCATGCTGCTCCATAATGCGCTCACCGAGTGTGTTCAGCGCATGAGAGAAATTGTTGGTCACAACCGAAGCGAGGTGAGCCCATCTTCGCTGTTCGCTGTCAATCTTGTAGCTCTTCGCCACACTACCTTCCAGCAGCATCTCTATCTTCTCCACCACCTCTGCCGACGAGCCTTCGTAGCAACAGTTCAGGTTGTCGTATTTCATCTCCGCCCCTTTTATGAAAGTGTGCGGAAACCATATCACACCGCACCGATCCTGCTTCAGTGTGTCCATCGCCACACTTCCGCTCGTGTGCAGCACCACGCCCTCCACCTCTGGCATCAACCCCGAAACTTCGCCTATCCTGTCGTCGGGCACAGCGATAATGTAGATGTCGGCGTGAAGGTCTATCCCATCCAACCTGTCCGTCGCCGAAGCACCCACCGCCGAAGCTGCCTCGCAGGCGTGCCTGATGTCTCTCGACCATATCTGTGCCACATGATGCCCTTCAGCCGCAAAGACCTTCGCGAGGTGCGATGCCACATTCCCCGACCCGACAAAAACAATGTTCATCTTTTTCAAACAGGTATAAAAAAGGGGCGGCAGTATGTCACATGCCACCCGTTTAGAAACTCAGTGTTCAACAATCAATATTCATCCTCCTCAAAGAAGAAGTCCTCCTTTGTGGGGTAGTCGGGCCAAATGTCTTCGATTGTCTCGTATGCTTCGCCCTCGTCTTCTATTTCCTGCAGGTTCTCAATAACCTCCATGGGTGCTCCCGTACGCTGGGCATAATCTATAAGTTCTTCCTTCGTTGCAGGCCAGGGTGCATCTTCAAGTTTCGAGGCCAGTTCTAGCGTCCAATACATAATCTTTTACTATTTTATCTTTTTGATTTGCTATAATTTGATTATTCTTCTGCCGTTTCTATTATTCTGCAAAAATACACCTTTTACAAAAATGGCAAAATCCACAGCCTATATTTTTTTAAACGTCTCCGTTTTCCCCTCTGCCACAACCAGTTGGCGTGAAACGACGAACAAATAGTCCGACAGCCTGTTCAGATACTGCATTATCGTTCCCTCCACCTTGTTCTCCTGCGCCATCTCCACCACCCTGCGCTCTGCCCTCCTGCACACACATCTCGCCACATGGCCCTGCGCTCCGGCCACACTGCCGCCAGCCATCACAAACGACCGCAGCTTCGGCAGAGTTGCCTCCGCACTGTCTATCCACCTCTCCAGCTTCTTGATGTCGTCGGTGCTCACCTGCGGCATCTTCGCGTACAGCTCCTCGTCTTCTGTCGCCAACAAGGTCTGTATCGTGAACAGGTCGTTCTGTATCGTTTTCATCTGGTCATATACCATCCTGTCTATCGTCACGGCATATTCCGCCAGCAACCCGACATGCGAGTTCAGCTCGTCCACTGTTCCGTAGGCCTCCACCCTCGCGTCGCACTTGCTCACCCTCTTTCCGCCGACCAGCGAGGTCGTGCCGCTGTCTCCTGTCTTTGTGTAAACCATATCTTACCAATCTATTCGTTCTACTGATTTCACCTCCGGTATAGCCTTCTTTATGGCTGACTCAATCCCTTGTTTCAACGTCGCCATAGCGTGCGGACAGGTTCCGCAATGGCCTGTCAGCCTCACTATCACCACACCCTCGTTGGTCATATCGACATATTCCACGTCGCCGCCGTCCTGCTGCAGATACACCCTTATCTGGTCGAGGGCGTTCTTCACCTTTTGCTCCACCACTGTTTTCTCTTGATCTGTCATATTGTTATGTTGTTTTCAGTTTGCAAATCTCCTTTATCGCGTTCTCCGCCACGCGCATGAAAGCCTCGCTCTCGGGTGTCGGATTGTCGCTCCACAGGGCGGTAGGCTTGCCGCTGTCGCCCGACTCGGCGATGGCCTGCACCAGCGGAATCTCGCCCAGCAGGGGTATGTCCATCTCCTTGGCCAGCTGCGAGCAGCCGCCCTTGCCGAAGATGTAGTACTTGTTGTTGGGCAGCTCGGCGGGGGTGAAATAAGCCATGTTCTCGACGAAGCCCAGCACCGGGATGTTGATGCCGGGGTTGCGGAACATCTCGACACCACGCACCACGTCGGCCAAAGCCACTTTCTGCGGCGTACTCACTATGATGGCACTTGCCGACGGGAGGGTCTGCGCAATGGTGAGCTGGATGTCGCCCGTTCCCGGGGGCATATCGACCACCAGGTAGTCTATCTCGCCCCACCACGTCTCGGTGAGCAGCTGCTTCAGCGCGCCGCTGGCCATCGGGCCTCTCCACACGATCGCCTTGTCAGTATCGACGAGGAAACCCACCGACATCAGCTTGATGTTGTATTTCTCCACCGGCGTCATGTACGTCTTATCCCCGTGCTTTTCACCATAGATGTCCTCCTGCTTGATGTCGAACATGATGGGAATCGAGGGGCCGTAGATGTCGGCATCGACCAAACCCACCTTCGCGCCGGTCTTGGCCAGCGAGATGGCAAGGTTCACCGCCACCGTGCTCTTGCCCACGCCGCCTTTGCCCGAAGCCACCACGATGGTATGCTTGATATTGGGGAACATCTCCTTCGGGTCGGGCTGCTCCACCTTGCGGGTGGTGAGGTTCACCGTCACCTCCGCGTTCTTATCGACATACTCATGTATGGCGTTCACACAGTCGTCGCTCATCCTCTTCTTCATGGGGCATCCGGCGGTGGTCAGCACCAGGTCGAACGAAATCTTCAACCCGTCGATATTTATGTTCTCTATCATGCCGAGCTTCATGAGGTTCTGCCCCAGGTCAGGGTCGTCCACATGGCTCAACGCCATCTCTACTTGTGTTTTTGTTATGCTCATTTTAGTTTTTTTTATTGCTGTTATCTCTTCTCAAACGCTACAACAAGCGCTTTATTGCCTTATCCAGTATTTCCGCATGGTCGAAAGCCAGCTGCGGCAAGTCATCCAGCGCAAACCACCGTGCTTCTCTGGCATCGTCGCCCCCTCGCGCCTCCGTCTTTCCGCTGTCCGTATAACCCGCAAACACCACGCTCACCGTCCGCCCTCTCGGGTCTCTCCCCACCTTCGACGCCGTGCACAGCTCCTCCAGCTTCACGCCCTCTATACCCGTCTCTTCCTTCAGCTCTCTCTCCGCCGTAGCCTCTATGCTTGCGTCATCCATGTCGAAGAAACCGCCCGGGAACGCCCAGCATCCCGCAAACGGCTCATGGCCTCGCTTTATCAACAGCACCTCGCGCCGCTCCTTGTCCAGCAGCACAATATCGGCAGTCAAAGCCGGTCGGGGATATTTGTAGGAGTACATGTTTTAAGTTTCAAGTTTTAGTTTCAAGTTTCAAGCTGACCACTACTGCTGACCGCTAATTATCGCCCTGTCCAGGCACTGACTACTCTCCAAAAATCTCTTTCAGCTTCGCCGCCAACGCCTCTCCTCTAAGGTTCTTCCCTATTATCCTCCCCTTCCTGTCTATCAGCACTGCGTGCGGTATCGAGCTCACACCGTATGTCCGTCCGCCGCTCGATGTCCAGCCCTGCAGGTCGCTCACATGGTTGGGCCACACCTGCCCTGTGTTCTGTATCGCCTGCAACCAGGCGTTTCTGTCTTTGTCGAGCGACACGCTGTATATGTCGAATCCCTTGTCCTTGTATTTGTTATATAGCCTCACCACGTTGGGCAGCTCCGCCCTGCACGGACCGCACCACGACGCCCAGAAGTCTATCAGCACCACCTTGCCCCTCAGGTCGCTCAGCTTCCTTAGCTTCCCGTCCTTGTCTTTCATCTCTATCTCCGGCGCCAGCGAGCCCTCTTTGAGGCTCGTCGCCACCTTGTGCGCTATGTTCGCCACAAACTGGTCGTCTGCATACTTCTTGTCCAGTTTCCCCAGCACCTCCTCATACAGCTCGCAGTAGGTCGCAAAGTCGTTGTCGAAATAGGTCACCAGGAAAGCACTCATCAAACAGTCGCTGTAAGCGCTCACCGCCTCCTTCACCGCCAGCTTCTGCCTCATCTGCACCCCCTGCGCCTCCTGCTGCAGCTCCTGTTTCCGCTCCTCCGAGGTCTCTGCCTTCCCGAATTCGGCATTTATTCGCCCGAATTCCTTCACCGACTCATAAAGCGCCGCGTTGAACCTCTGGTACAGCTCCATGTTCCGCGACCCCTTCGACGACACCACTCGCATATAGTTATGCTGCTGGTCGTAGGCCATGTTCAGCGTCAAACCCCTGTCATCCGGCATCACCATCACGTGCACCTGCGGCCCTTTCTGCATCTGCGGCTGCAGTATGAAGAGCGTTGGCTTCTCGGCCTTCAGCGACAGCTTGTATTTGCCGTTCTGCGCCACCGCCAGCGAATCCCTCACCTCCAGCTTCGACCCGACGGCCACAGCCAGCATCACCTTCACCCCCTCCGGCAAACCCGTCAGCGTGCCGCTCAGTTCAACCTTCTGCGACCACGACACAACCATCATGGCCATCATCACAAATATGCTTAATATCTTTTTCATCAACTTGAAACTAAAAACTAAAACCCCACCGCCTGCTGCAGCTCGTGGTCGCTGGCCACGCTGATTCTGTAGTACGCCGCCGTGCCGTACAGGCACTCGCCCAAGTACGCCTTCAATGTAGTTCGTAGCAGCTTGTCGTATTTTCTTGCACTTTTCTCCACTTTCTTCACGCCCTTTTTCTCTCCGTAAGCATAGAGTCGCTGCATCATGGCGTTGTCCACCGCATATTTCGCCACAAAGTCGTCCTCCGTCGGATACCTGCTCTTCAGCGCCTCATAGTCGCTCTTCACACGGTCGAGCGCCAAATCCGACAAACACCCGCGGTTCAGCAATCCGTTCACATACACCAGGTCCTCGTCCCGCAGATACGACAGCACCCTGTCCGGGAATATGCCGCCGCCGCCATACACCACGCGGCCCTTCCGCGTGTAGTATTTCGTCGTGTCTGTGATTTCCGACACAATCGAGTCGCTCTCCATCTCGGCCAGCATCCGCTCCAGGTAGCTCGCGTAGTATTCGTCCGACCCCTTGTCGTAGGGCCTCTGTATGCAGCGCCCCGCCGGCGTGTAGTAGCGCGCCACCGTCAGAAACAGCGCGCCGCCGTTCTTCATATCGAACTCCCTCTGCACCAACCCCTTGCCGAAGCTTCTGCGCCCCACTATCTCGCCACGGTCGTTGTCCTGAATCGCACCCGACACAACCTCGCTCGCCGAGGCCGACAGCTCGTCAATCATCACCGTCACCTTGCCCTCGTAGAACGCCTTGCCCCTCGCCAGCGTATTGCTTCTCCGCTGGTGCGCCCCCTCGGTATATACTATCATCCTGCCGTCCGGCAGCAGGTCGTTTGCCATCTCCACCGCAGCCTCCAGCAAGCCGCCGCCGTTGCCCCTCAGGTCAAGCACCAGCCTCTCCATCCCCTGCGCCTTCAAGTCGGCCAGCGCATGGTGGAACTCCCTGTATGTCGTCTCGCCGAAGCGAATCACCTTGATGTAGCCCGTCTCCTTGTCCAGCATGCCGCTGTAGGGCACACTCGGCATGAATATCGCGCCGCGCGACACCGTGACCTTCACAGGCCGCGCCTCGACGCCGCGCAACAGTCCCAGCGTCACCTTCGTGCCCTTGCGGCCACGTATCAGCTTCACCGTCTCGTCGCCTTCGCGCTTCACCCCCGACACCACGCTGTCGTCCACCGTGATAATCCTGTCGCCAGGGCGCACTCCGGCACGGGCCGCCGGGCCGCCTGCCATGACCGACCCCGCCCACACCGTGTCGTCACGGTAGCGAAGTATGACGCCGATGCCGTCGAAACCGCCCCCCAGCTCCTCCTGCTGTTTCTGCAACTCCTTGGCCGACAGATAGTGGCTGTGCGGGTCAAGCGTCTCGAGCATCCCCGCCACCAGCTGGTCGTCCATGCTGTCGCGATCCAGCTGATCCACATAGGCCTCCCCAATCAGGTCATAGACCTCCTCCACCGTCGAGCGCGACTCCGCCGCCGTCTTCTCGCCACCGCCCTTTATGTTAGGCGCCACCACTATACCCGCCAGCAAACCCAGCAGCATAGCCAGCAGCACAATGCTTTTCGATGTAGTGTTGTTCTCGTTCATATACAATCATTTCGGAGACCGTCACAGCCTCAACCAAATTACAAAGGTACACATAATTTGAGATTCTCAACCATGTTTTATAGTATTTTTGTTTTACTCTTCTTTTCTTTTACTCTCTTATTTAGATTTCTTTTACTTTTCTTTTAGATTTCTCCTACTTTTGTTTTAGTTTTCTTTTACTTTTGTCCTACTTGGCTTTTAGTTTTGGCCTACTTTGGACCTATACAGGGTATTTACTGAGTATTTATAGAACCTCTACAGGGCCTGCTTTTGTCCTATGGCGGACCTACCGTGGACCTATGCCAGACCGATGAAACAGGGCTATGAGTATGGCTGCCGAATTTTTTTTAGGGAAAGAGTTGCGGGATATTGAAAATAGTCGTATCTTTGTGGGACTGAATCAAGGGGGGAGGGAGGAGTGATGTAAGGCAATATCAGTGCATCTATGAAAACCATGAAAAACATAAGCAGAAAGATCAGGGAACTGATAATCGACAACATCAGCCGAGAGGAGAGCAGCAAGGAGTGGGAGTGGCTGAAATACTATGCGATGCTTTACCGTGGGATGGGGGCAGATGTCAACGAGGAGGAGGTGAAGTTGAAGGAGACTGAAAAACGGGATACGGACCTGCCGTATAAATACGCCTACGTACTATCGGGCGAAAAGAAAGAAAAACATGTTTCATTAATCATTACAGACTGGGATTATGGATCAGAATAACCCATAAAACCCAAAAGCAATGAAACACTATGCAAACGCCGATTTTAGGCATGTATTAGGCGAAGAAAGGATTCAGAGGACAGTAGAAGCTGTAAACCTAGCCGCTACGGTTATAAACATCTCGTTCCAGGGATTGTATAAGCCGATAGAGGTGGGTATGGACTTCGAGGGCATCAGGGAGCGTGAAAAGGAGTTCAAGAAGACGGTGACCTCGACGCTGCAACAAATCACGAGAAAGATTGAGCTGGCAACTGGGGCGACTTGGGCTCTGGAGACGGAGGCGTTGAAGGCGGAGGAGGAGAAGTGGCATGAGTTGGTGGAGAGCTGCGCGGTGGTGCCGGTGCTGAAGATTGAGTGGAGACATCTGCCGGACGGGAACTTGTCGTGGACACTGAAGGGGATAGAGTGGTGCTATGCGGGTACGGAGAACGAGGAGGATGGGGAGGTGTCAGTGGATGTTGGAAAGATTACGCTACCGAAGCTGCTGGACTGCGAGAAAGGGCGGCGGATGCTTGAGGTGTTCGAGAAGAAAGGCTACATCAAGCTAATGGCCGACGGGCACGCGAAGTGGTGCCTCAACAAGAGGGCATCGAAATGTCCTGTGGCGTTTGCATGCTTCGTGACGGAAGCGAGCGACTACCTGGGAGTGACGGTGAAAGGATCGAACGGACTGCCGCGCTACCGCCGCAAAGAGCTGGAAGAACTGTTCGGGATATACGGGACGTCGAGAAAGGAGTCATCGGAAATATCGCCGGAGGTTCGCAAAGAGATTAAAAATGTGTTCAAGTCGATTGGATTGGAAGAACAGGACTTCAACAAATACTGATAACTAGCACACTGTTAGATAATTATATCAAAACATGGTCAGCGGTACTCGAAAAAAGTGCCGCTGACCATGTTTTATGGGTTGTGGGTAAGTGGTATTTTGGTGGCATTTTGACGGAGGGGTAAAAAAGTGGGGTTAAAATCGCTTGCGGACCAACAGATTGACGGTGGTATGCACATACAATACCACTTTTTTCAACGGAAACCACCCTATATTTGCAGCCAGAAACAAACGAGAAGGGGTTGCAAGCTATCGGACAGAGAGGACGAATGAAGAACGAAAACAAGTCAAGAGGAGAAGCGACGAGAGAGAGACAGGAAACGACACCGGTGTTACAATCAAAATAAATTACAAACCTTTTAAAATTTACAATTATGGCAAAAAGCAAGGATCTTTTCAAGTTTCATGGAAAACTTGACGACGTTATTGGTTACAAGCGTTACGGACAGCACTACACCCGCATGGGAGGCTGCACCCGGAATGGCGGCAATTCGCCCAAACAGCAGGACGTACGCGCCCGCTTTTCGGCAATCACGTTCTTCATCATGTGGATAGGCGGCATCTACAAGGAAGGCTATCGCCACTTCAACAGTACGCTTTCGGCCCGCGCCAACTTCTTCCGCCAGCTGTGGTACGACGCTCTGATCGGCAATATGACCGACGGCTACAGCATCGACCCGACGAAGGTGATGATAGCGCGCGGACCGCTGACGCCGTGCCACACCATCGCGGCATCGGTGGCGACGGCCACTCAGACTATCACCATCTCGTGGTCGGACAACACGGGCGTGGGCGACGCACAGGAGACGGACCAGCTGATGTACTGCTTCTACAACATGACGAAGCAGACCAACATCTACGGTAACAACGTGGCCGCACGTGCCGCCGAGACCTACTCGACGACGTACCCCGCGGACTGGTCCGGCGACACCTGCTACCTGTACGTGGCGTGGAGCTCGGGCTCGACCGAGTCGGTCTCGAAGATGCTGGGTGTCTTCAGCGCCTAGGCAGTCGACCCAAAGGGCAGCGATGCCCTTGAATAGCCACCTTACGGCCACCCGTGCCGACTATAAAGAGGCCTAACGGCCAAAAACCCAGAGGGCGCAGGGCTGAAAAGCCGAAAAGCACAGGGCCCGCCTTCATTCGAAGGCGGGCCCTGATGCTGTGTTGGTGGAAAGTTACAGCAGAGTTAAACCATACTGTTTCATTACCTTCTCCCACTTCTTTTTCACATTGGTTCTAATCAACATCGATTCCTCATTTGCCACCCGTTGCCACTGAGATCTTGCGAACGACAGGAAATTGAAACTACCAGATATATAATAGTCATTGTCTTTTATCACAATCTTTCTATGCGTTCCGGCAAGGCTACCATATCCATACATTGTGCTTCCATGCATTGACGATAGATATTCCGGCAGGTTGACAAGAAAGAACTTATTGTATTTTTCCTCCATTTCTTTTAACTTATTCAACGTTTCCTCGTCATGCTCGGCATACTTATCCACACCATACAGGATAATCAGCGTTTTCCCTTCCTCAAGTATCTTTTCAAAGTATGGAATATACTCTCTGGTTGCCTGCTTTATCCACGGGCTCTCTATCAAAAGCTTCTCTTTCACGGTACTCAACGCCTCCAAAAACTTCTCCTTGGTCTCCCATATCGTCAATTCCTCAACAGCATTGGACTCTTTGGCTACGTTCATCTCCTCTTCTTGTTCATTCCTCTCCTCCTCAATACTGTCCTCATAATCTTCCAACATAGTCGCTGCATCACATCTTTCGGAGATCAACTCTTTTATGACACTCTCATATTCATCATTGAAACTCTCCGAAATCCTCCCTTCATTTTTCAAATCCTTATCACGTACCTCCAAAAATGCTTCCTTGTCGCTATCCTTCGGAAATGGCACATATTCCACCAACCAATAGTTCTGCCACACTTCCTTCCTGCCCTTGAGGGTGTCGTCGCTGCTTATGAGGTAGGCCTTCCCCTCACTGTCCGACTTATATACATCGCCAAGTTCGTGATATTTGGCCGTGACCCATTGGTTGTCTTTCACATCATCCTCCACTTTCGATTTGAGTTTTTTTGCGAGAGGTTTCTTCTCAAGAGCATTCTCTTCTACCGACTTTAGCGAACAAATATCGCCGGTAATGCCATCCACCAGTATCTCGAAATCTTCTTTTTCTTCCTCCCCCATTACCTCGTTGTTTTCAAGAAATTCCTTGCCCATGTCGCTTACATACCAGTTGTTCGAAACCAAATCGAGATATCCTTTGTCACGCAAATGGTGCAGTTCGTTACGCATAAACTCGTCCGTATCACCCAATCCCATAAACTCAAACAGTTTGGCCGTCGTGTCATAACCCATGCCAACAGCATTCAGTATGACATTATAGACACTTAGCATTGAGCCATCGGGCATTTTGTTGGCAAGCACTCCTATCTTTGCCTTGACCAAAGGATAGCTGAACTGTATCACCTCGTTGATTTTATACCCATCAGGGCGTTTGCCGTTGAGTTCCTTATATACTTCTTGCTTATTCATGACTTTCTTTTTTTATTGATTTTTTGAATTTTGTTGTTTACCATCTTTTTTATTTTTTCAATTCGATTTTGCCAAGCACTTTCGGACCCTCCAGCTTCGGATGCTCCGTCGGGATAAACTCTGGTTTCTTTCGCCTCGGAAACAAATAGTCCAGGTCATCTGAACTTATGATGCACTTCTTGTTCATCTCTTCGAGGCTCTTAAGGTACATCTGCAACGCCACTTTTTTCTTTCCCTTTCCACTGTGTTTGGGTCTTGCATTCACGATACCGTTGTAGTCGCCTACGATGAAGAGCAAGCGTTTCTGACGTGACAACCCCACGTTAATCCTATTGGGAGTTTCAAGAAATCCCAGATCAAGGTTGGCTCCGCTCTTAACCAAGTCAACTATCATTATATCACGCTCCAAGCCTTGGAATCTGTCTATCACCGATGTGGTCAACTTCTCCCCTCTTTTTTTCTTGTCACCAGTATTCGCCCATCTTGCCAGATTCTCGAGCTTATTCTTCGATATGAGTCCACCAACCTTCTTGCGTAGCCGTCTATATTGCGCAGTGTAGCCAGTAATCAAACCTGTGGTGTAGTCTTTTATCCTTTCCCCACCGTTATCGTTTAATTTCTGAAGTAGAGTTCCGATGACTTCCACATTATCATTGTTGAAGGATGAGCCGTTATCGTCTTTCCTATTAGACTTGTCGCTTCCTGTGTCAATAAAGAATACCGAACTCTTTATTGCAAGCGGCAGATTGTGCTCTTTTTCCGAATCACGCTTAACGGGTTTTATTTTCTGATCTCCTTCTGGCTCGTAAAAACACATCGATGTCAACTCAACTTGATCTTCCGACATTCTCCTGCACTCAGTCAGCTGCGACTTGAAGTCGGCAGGTATCTTTGTGATTACCCGTTCGAACAGGCTTGGACGATTAACATAGTCGTCCCATCCGTCATAATCTTCACCTTCCTTTTTGTACTCCTCTCTCAACCATTTCTCTACATCTCTGCTTGCCGTCAACATGGAACGCAACTGCCTGTGGTCGCCCACGAACACAAGATTCTTGCCTCGTACAATCGGAACCAGCGACTCGGCCATCGTTGCCTTGCCCGACTCGTCCATGATGACATAGTCAAAGCCGTCAAAGTTGTACCTGCTGTATTTCTTTGAGGCAATATGGTTGCAGGTTGCCCCCACCACACGAATACTGTCAATCAAACGCATATTTATCGGGCTTTTCTCGTCAAGCGAAGATACCGCCGAGAGCCAATCGCGATGTAGTTTCAGTTTGTTTCTGAATTCCTCGGTCTCTATTCCCAGTGTCTTTTCAATAGCTTTTATTGCCTCCACTTCTTCCATAGGAAGATTTTGCAGGACCTTCAGCTGCGGAGTACGGCTGGCGACAGTCTCTATCTCGCTTTTTGCATCTTTCCATTCCGGATTCTGTATCAATTTGTCCATTATTACTTCAGCGAACGGACTCTTTGCTGACCACTTTTCTTTATAAACCTCTATCTCTTTGGAGAAGTTCGATTTCGCCTTGTCCGCCACCTGTTTCTTCCACCCGCTGAACTTACGGTTTATAGTGTGCTCTTTTATGCTTTCCATCTTTGGAGGCGTCACACCGCACAACCGCAGCACCGGTATCTCGTTTTTCAGCAAGTTCTCCAACACCTGATCCACTGCATTGTTAGTCTGCGACGTAATCAGAATCTTCGCTTTTGGATCTGCATTCAATATTTGGAACACTATCTCAGTTATAACGGTTGTCTTACCGGTACCTGGAGGACCCTGTATGACAGACAGCGGACGGCAGCTGAGCGCATTGCATATCGCCTTACGTTGGTTGAACGAATACTCGAACGGCTGTCCAGCGTCGTCCTTCTGAAAGATCTCCTTCATATCGAAAGCCCTGCTGCGGTCGAACTGCAATTCACCTGGTTTAAACAGATAATAAATCAGGTCTTTGTTTGCCACATCACCGGTTTCAACCTTGCGAATTGCATCGAGCTGACGCTGTTTCTCTTCCTCCTCCTGACGTGTGTCTTCCTTTAACTGCCCTTTCTGCGGAATCCCATCTTTCTTCAGCCCTTCACAATCCTTGATTTTCAAGATAAATCTGCGTTTTACTTCGGTCTTGTCAGTCTTCTTGACTGATACCTCATCCTCGTCATCGGGCGGGATGGTTTCGATGCTGTACGGCTTGCCTGTAAATTCAACCTTCCCATCTTTCTTATTTCCTCCTATTGCAGAAATCACATACTTGAACCCTTCAGAGTTCGGGTCATTGCCTTCGTCCACATGTGCTCTAATCTGACCTATCGGGCTGCACTTATCATTCAGTTCTCCCTCAAACGTAATATCATAACCGTTTATCTCATATTTATCGTACCTCAGGTGCAACGATTTGTTGACAATCACCTCTTTTTCTTTTTCAAGGAGTTTTTTGTAAAAACCCAATTCCTTACGGTATTCTCCCTTGCCTTTGTCCTCCTCGGCCCATTGCTCCAAAAAACTGGATATGTCAACCGTACGCCTTTGACATTCGCCAAATCTGTAACAACCTGGAAGTTTGTGAGCGATACGTTTTGAATTTTCAACTTTCCCCTTATCCCTTTTTATCTCATTGGTGAAAAAAAGCTGCTGTTCCTCCCACTTGACACCCTTAAAATAAATCTCACCAGCCATGACATCCATCCATAATTCATTCTTCTCATTCTTTCTTACGTTTACAAAATAGACGGTATCTTCCTCAAGGGTACTCTTGATCAGTGCCAATGCCTTTTTACCTTTTTCACCTTCACCAAGAGAGTCAGTTGCTTTTTTTCTAAACACAACCTTAATATATTCTTCCCCCTCATCATTTTCATCTCCCTGACTCAGATATGCATCAAAGAAGCCTATCACATCTCTCCATGTAGGACGTTTCGATGCGTCAATTGATATCATATTATCAACAAGATCTGGAATTTCTCCCAGCTGACATTCATCAACCTCTTCCCTCAAAACATCTATACACTTCTTCATCGCATTTCCTAGCTCCAAAATATCATGCTGCCATGGAAATGCATCTTTCTCTGGGTTATCAAACACGCCAAAGTCAATCAGTTTAAAACAGTCTTCTTTTGTTGGATCAACGATAATTGTATCCTCACTGATACCGCAATGACAAATACCGCATTCCCTGTGTATTTTTTCAAGAGCCTTCGCAATATCCCTGAATCCCCTTACGACCAGCTCCTCGTTCAACATTTCATCCTCTATCAACTGTTTCAATGTGTAGGCATACTCTCTCACCTCTTGAACAACAACATACGCTCTCTCCGACTCAACATAACCGTGGTCAATAATCTTTGCCACGTTTTCACATTCAACTTTCTGCAAGCGACCCAACCGATCTCTTATTCCATACGTCTGTTCTCCGTTTTCCTCTAAATCCCGAATCCATCTAATCCGGTAAGAGTTCCCGTTGGAATCTTTTGCATTGCTTGCCATTTGACCTTGGGATAGGTCACCTTGCTGGTACTTTCCGAAAAGCATCATAGGTTTTTGTTTTTAAGGGTTAAGAATTTTGATGAATTAATGGTTTTTTCTTCAATATTCTCCCCATCAACAATCATACCACAATGCACTACTGCCATATTGTCACAATAAAAAACCACTCTACATCTGTTAGTTTGTCACGCTTTAAGCTAAAAACGAGCGACATCATGACACTATGTCATAACATCGCTCGCAACAACTTTACGGTTACCACCTATTGAATAGTGGACGTTCTCTACTTCCTCACCAGCTCCGCCACATTCTCCACATGCTGGGTGTGGGGGAACATATCGACCGGCTGGATGCGCACCACGTCGTATTTCTCGGCCATCAGCTGCAGGTCGCGGGCCTGGGTGGCGGGGTTGCAGCTGACATATACCACCTTCCGCGGCGCCACCGCCAGTATCTGACGCACCACCTTCTCGTGCATGCCCGCTCGTGGAGGGTCGGTGATTATCACATCGGGGGTGCCGTGCTGGCTGATAAATGCGTCGGTGAGTATGTCGGCCATGTCGCCGGCATAGAACTCGGTATTGTCCAGCTGGTTGAGCGCTGCATTTATCTTGGCGTCGTCGATGGCTTCCTTTACATACTCGATACCCACGACGCGTTTGCACATGGACGCCACGAACTGCGCAATGGTGCCGGTGCCGGTATATAGGTCATAGACGGTGTCGGAGGGCTGGAGGTCGGCGAACTCGGCGACAAAGGAGTAGAGGCGCTGGGCCTGAGCGGAGTTGGTCTGGTAGAACGACTTGGGGTTGATGCGGAACCGCAGATAGGAGTCGCCCCGGAAGGCTTTCATGCGTTCTTCAAGGCAGGGCTCGCCGCTGAAAAGGTGGGTGTCGAGGTCGGAGTAGGAGTCGTTCATCTTGGTATTGACGATGTAGTGGAGGGAGGTTATCTGAGGGAAGGTGTCGCGGATGGCGGTAAGGAGGGGCATGAGGTCGTCGGGCCGGTTGTCGGCGACGATGAGTATGACCATCCACTGTCCGGCCTCGTTGTTGCGGAGGACGAGGTTGCGGAGGAAGCCGGTGTGGTTGCGAATGTCGTAGAATGGGAGGTTGTGGCTGTAGGCATAGTCGCGTACGAAGAGGCGTATGCGGTCGGAAAGTTCGTCCTGGAGGACGCAGGACTCGATGTTGAGCACCTTGTCGAAAAGGCCGGGTATGTGGAACCCCAGGGCTCCGGCGGCGGGGAGGTCGGCTTGCTCCTGCGACGGGTTTTCCACCCACGCTCGCGTCGAGAAAGTGTATTCGAGTTTGTTGCGGTAGCGGAATATACGTTCGGAGCCGCAGATGGGACGCATGCCGTCGCAGTTGACGGAGCCAATGCGCTGGAGCATGTCGCGCACTTGGCGCTGCTTGGCTTCGAGCTGGCAGGCATAGTCGAGCATCTGCCACTTGCATCCGCCACAGACGCCGAAATGGGGGCAGCGCACCTCGACGCGCTTGTCGGAGTAGTGCTTTATCGCCACCGCCCTGCCTTCACAGTAACTCTTTTTCCGCTTCAGTAGTTTTATATCGGCCACATCGCCTGGCACCACGAAAGGCACAAAGACCACCTTCCCATCCAAGTGCGCCAGCGCCTTGCCTTCAGCTGCGACGTCCTCAATCAGGACATCCTCGACAACGGGCTGTTCCCTGCGTTTTCTGCTCATCTGCTTTTCTTTTTGTTTATTGTGTTACTTATGGCAGCCTTACATCTTCATCACTGCCAACAAAAAAAAGAGGCGTTGGATGACAAAGCCTCAATTTCAAGTACCTGCCGGAGCTTGCTGTATGCCATACCGGTTCAGGCGGCTAACGAGTCCTGCGCGCTCGGGTGACTGTTGACAACTTTCCCCTTACGCAGGCGACCACAGACTATCTCTCGTCGGAGACAGAGAGTTTTTTTCTACCTTTTCTACGGCGTGCAGCTAAAACTTTGCGGCCGTTGGCGGTGGACATTCTCTGGCGAAATCCGTGCTTATTAGCTCTTTTTCTGCGTGATGGTTGGAATGTTCTTTTCATTTTCTCTTCGATTTTGGAATTGCAAAAGTACAAAAAAATTATTTATCAACAAGAAAAATTTGAAAATAGCACTTTTTCATGTGTGGCGCAAGAATAAACAACGTATTGATTTTCGCACACACCGCACTATTTTTCAACCCATTAAGCGTCACCATAATCATTTTATTCAATATAGAGGCTTTTTGTTTTTTCCATATTTTGTTGAAAAGTTGTATTTTTGCAAACCGTTTCCAAATGAAAGCTGAAGAAGCCGATGGATATAAAAAGATTCAATACGTTGGTCGATAACCCGCTGGAACTTACGTTCCAGGACAAGGTGCTTGTGCAGGAAGAGTGCCTCAAGACGCCCTACTGCGCGATGCTACGCCTGATGGACACGCTGTGCAGCAAGGCCTGCAACATTGCGGCCGACAAGATGTGCAACATGCACACGACTCTGATGTACCTGCCTGTGCAGAACAACCTTGCCTCGCTGATGGAGCGCGTGAAGCTGAGAACGCCCGCGGCCACCACCGCTACGCCCGTCATGACACCCGTTGCAGAACCGACGCCCGTGACGAACCAGAAACCGGCGCCTGCACAGGAATCCGACATACTGAAAGAAATCAACGACTATCAGGAGATTTCGTTCAAGACGGCGCCGAAGAGCGTGATATTGGACAAATTCCTCGAAACCGCTGCCTACCACGAGAGCGGTACGACTCCTATCGACCCGGTGGCAATAAGCGAATCGGGCAAAAAAAGCCTACAGCCCAACGATGCGCTAAACACTGAAACTATGGCACTTATACTCGAACGGCAGGGCAAATTGGAAAAAGCTGTCGAGGTATATATGAATTTATCAATTCAAAATCCCGAAAAAAGTGCTACCTTTGCAGCCCGAATTGAAGAAATAAAAAAGAAAATCGAAAACAATTAATTCAAAAACGTCATGTATCAATTTCTTGTAGTACTTATACTTATTGTCTGTGTGCTTCTGGCAGTGGTAATCCTGGTGCAGAACTCGAAAGGCGGCGGATTGGCTGCCAACTTCTCAGCTCCCACCGAAATAATGGGCGTACGCAAAACGACCGACTTCCTGGAGAAAGCCACTTGGGGCCTCGCCATCGCCCTCGTTATCCTCAGCCTCCTCGCCACCATGGCTATCCCGCGCAACCACACCGACAACCCCAACGACAAAGAGCAGACCGAGCAGACGGAGAACACCCCTTCGGCTACGGAGACCGCCAACAAATAAGTACTCTTTCCACGAAAACAACTCAAAGGCATGCGCTATATCATAGCGATGCCTTTGTTTTTTTAGACCATCATGACCGACGAGGAACGCGAACGGGCGAAAGACTTCATACTGCTTAACCTGGGGCACACCGCCACGGTGAACCAGAGCGAGGCATGCACACAGCTGGTGCGCTTCCTCTACGACGCGGCTCCCAACGCCGCCTACCTTCTGCGCGGCTACGCTGGCACGGGCAAGACGACCTTGGTGAGCGCCCTCATACGCTCGGCGGCGGCCATGCACATCAAGACCGTGCTGCTGGCCCCGACGGGCAGGGCCGCGAAGGTGCTGTCGAACTACTCGAGGCGGCAGGCCTTCACCATACACAAATTCATCTACCTCACCACCACCGACCCCGCTGGGGGAATCCGCGTCGTGAGGGAGCCGAACAAGCACCGATACACCCTCTTCATCGTCGATGAGGCTTCGATGATTGGCCTCTCTCCACAAGGCATGGACCCTCGGCGCAACACCAGCCTTCTCGACGACCTGAGCGAGTATGTGGCGTCGGGCGACCACTGCCGCCTGCTGCTGGTGGGCGACAGCGCACAGCTGCCTCCCATAGGCGAGGCCGAAAGCCCGGCACTCGACCGCGACTTCCTGCGCTCGGCGCTGGGTTTGAAGGTGTACGGGGCGGAGCTGAAAGAGGTGGTGCGCCAACGCACCGAATCGCAGATACTGGAGACAGCCACCCGCCTACGACAGCGCATTGCAGAACTCGCCGACGGCGAGCCGGTCGAGCTGCCCCTTTTCGACGAAGAGCCGCACGGCGACCTGGTGCGCCTGGGCGGTGGCGAGCTGGAAGAGGTGCTCAACCGCGAATACTCGGAGCTATCGGAGGAGAACGTGGTGGTGATATGCCGCACCAACAAACGCGCCAACCTCTTCAACCAATCTATTCGCAACCGTGTGCTGTTTCGCGAAGGGGAGATAAACGCCGGCGACCTGCTGATGGTGGTGAAGAACAACTACCACTGGCTGGAAGAGGACTCGCCCATCGGCTTCATCGCCAACGGCGACATCGTCGAGGTGCTGGCGGTGAGACATCACGAAGAGCTGTATGGATTCCATTTCGTCGAGGCCACACTCCGATTCATCGACTACCCCGACGCACCCACGCTCGACTGCAAGCTGCTGCTCGAAACCCTCCATTCCGAAAGCCCCAACCTGACCTCCGAGGAGTCGAGACAACTATATGAGGCGGTGGCGGAAGACTATGCCGACATGACCAAGGCCGAGCGTCACAAAGCGGTGAGGGCGAACCCATACTACAACGCGCTGCAGGTGAAGTTCGCCTACGCTCTGACCTGTCACAAGACTCAAGGCGGCCAGTGGGACACGGTGATAATAGAGCAAGGCTACGTGACCGACGAGATGCTCAACAAAGAGTACCTGAGGTGGCTCTACACCGCCCTGACCCGCGCCACCAAGAAAGCCTACCTGCTGAACTTCGAAGAGCGGTTTTTTGAGAAAGAGTAAACCACGCCGGAGAATCTGTCCAACGTGGTTTAGATTTAAAAGACTATCCGTTCACTTAACCCTGTAGGTTCGATTTTTGTTGCCTCCCTGGATTTCAAGGTACCCAAACTCATTGAGCTGCCGCAGATAGCGTTTAGCCGTGGTAGGCGTAAAACCGAAGCGGCTCACAATATCCGCTGTGGTAAACGTCTCTTTATCGGCCACAAATGCCAGAATATCGACCAGTTTATCGGCCAAAATGGACTTTATCGACCATTTATCGACCATTTTCTGCCTCATTTTGGCTTTATCGACCATTTCTGCCGATATAGTAGTGAGATATTGGTCGATATCTGTCCGCAGGTGATCTATGTGCTGACGAGCCATACAGTTTTGGAAGATTTCGATATCATCTGCCTCACGGGTGTCGATAAGAGACTGTATATAGGTCGCCTTATCCTCTTTCAGCACTTTTGTGGGCAGCACGCCAAATTCCATCTGCAACAGGTTCATAAGCAGACGGCTGGTACGCCCGTTGCCGTCGGCCCAAGGATGGATTGTCACCAACTCATAATGCGCCCAAAAACTCAAGTCATATACAGCACAAATGTCAGCAGGATTGACGGTGCTGCGACGACGGTTAAGTTCCGCGCAAAAAGAGTCCATCTTTTCAGGCACTTTGAGATATGACATATATGACTTGCCTCCAAGTCCAGCTGTTACATTTAACTTCCGCAGTTCTCCCTTGGCAGCTGAAAAATTGCCCCCCATGACACTGTATTCGCTGCCTGTTCGAGCCATCACCTTTGACGCAAGAGTGATGAGCCAGTCGGTGGTGATTGGTTCGTGTCGTTTAATCCACTCACGGCCATATTCATACGCGACCTTGAGGTCAAGATTCATCATCTGCTCCACCACGGTGCGCTTGCTGGAGGTGATACCCTCATCGAAAAGCAGCTGCGCCTCAACCTCGGTCACTGTACTGCCCTCTATGGCGGTGGAATGCACAATAATCGAATAGAGGTAGAACTTGTCGTAGTCTATCTGCGAGGCAATGCCCAGTTCGCGATGACGGTCAAGCAAATTAAGCAGTATGTCTTTATTCTCCTGCGTCATTTATTACTGCTTTTTAAGCAATGAGGTTTAACATTTCTACTCGAAATAGCTCTTGATTTCGGCTTTCATGCATTCGAGGGCGGCGTCGGTGGGGAGGTCTTTCTCTGTCACCGTGGCGAACACCCTGCCGGCCAATTCGGTGGGCGCGGCATCGCGTTCGAGCGTCGCTGCCGACGAGTTGACAATGTTTATCATCTCTTCCTTGGCCTGACGTATCTTCTGCCACACGTCGCTAGACATATAGACCTGCTGGCTGAGATTGTGCTCCCACTCGTTGCGTATGCTGCTGGTCATCTCGCTCTGCAAGGTGGGCATATCCATGCCGGGGTGATAGCAACGCAGCACCAAGCTGTTCGGCGAAATACGCTCCAGAAACAGCGCCATGCGCTCGTAGGCCTGAAGCCGAATGGGCGACACCACTCGCAGCGACTCTTTGTGCTCCTCGATTCTCATCTCGAGCATACGCACCTTCTGCTCGTTGTCGAAATATTTCTTCACGACAAGGAAAAACAACAGACCTGTGAGTGAGACCGACAACAACGCTGTCGCAACGACGATAATGCAAATAACAAGTGTAGTCATGGGATAAATGTTGATAGGTTGATAAGTGAAATATGTTGTAAAATGAGGGCGTAGCTCAATAAAGATACTACGCCCTCTGATTAGCTATGGCTTTTTTATTTGCCCTTGACAAACTTAAAGTTCTTGCCAAGATATTCGGCCTGGTCGCCGAGGGCTTCTTCGATGCGCATGAGCTGGTTGTACTTGCAGATGCGGTCGGTGCGGCTGGCGCTACCGGTCTTGATAAGGCCAGCGTTCAGGGCAACGACGAGGTCGGCGATGGTGGTGTCCTCGGTCTCACCGGAACGGTGGGAGACGATGGCGGTGTAGCTGTTGCGCATGGCAAGGTTCACTGCGTCGATGGTCTCGGAGAGGGTGCCGATCTGGTTGAGCTTGATGAGGATGGAATTGGCAACCTTGCGGTCGAGACCCATCTGGAGGCGCTCGACGTTGGTGACGAAGAGGTCGTCGCCGACGAGCTGGCAGCGGTCGCCGATGGTGTCGGTGAGCAGTTTCCAACCGTCCCAATCGTCTTCGGCCATGCCGTCCTCGATGGAGATGACGGGATACTTGTCAACCCAGTTTTTCCAGAAATCGACCATCTCGGCAGGGGTGAGTTTTTCACCGCTCGACCACTTGAGCTGATAGACGTTCTCTTCGGGGAGGTAGTATTCGGACGAAGCGGGGTCGAGGCCGATGAAGACATCCTCGCCTGGACGGTAGCCAGCCTTCTCGATAGCCTGGAGGACTACCTGTATGGCCTCGTCGTTGGAACCGAGGTTAGGTGCGAAACCGCCCTCGTCGCCGACGTTGGTGGACATGCCTTTGGACTTAAGAACGCCACGGAGATTATGGAACACTTCGGCACCCATACGCAGAGCCTCGGCAAAGGTGGGAGCTCCAACCGGCATAATCATGAACTCCTGAAAGTCGATGGAGTTGTCGGCGTGAGAGCCACCATTGAGAATGTTCATCATAGGAACGGGCAGCAGATAGGCACCGCAGCCACCGAGATAACGGTAGAGCTGCTGGCCACTCTCCATAGCGGCAGCTTTGGCACAAGCCAAGGAGACACCAAGGATAGCGTTGGCTCCGAGACGGCTCTTGTTGGGGGTGCCGTCGAGCTCAATCATCTTCTGGTCAACACTGCGCTGCTCTTCGACATACATGCCTTTAATCTCTTCGTTAATCACCGTGTTGACATTATTTACGGCCTGCATAACGCTTTTGCCCATATATTGCGACTTGTCGCCATCGCGCAGCTCGCATGCTTCGTGCACACCTGTGGATGCGCCCGAAGGCACTGCAGCGCGTCCCATTGCGCCCTGTTCGGTAAACACTTCGACTTCGACGGTGGGATTGCCGCGAGAATCGAGAATCTGACGTCCCCTGATACCAATAATCTGTGACATAGTGATAGATATTTTATTATTAATAAATATGAAAAAAGGAATGCCAGAACCAGACAGTCCCGCATTCCTTTCGTTGATTTATGATCGCTGTGTTATTCAGCTTTCGGAGCCTCTTCGGTAGCGGGAGCTTCCACTGCCGGTGTCTCGGCAGCAGCCTCCACTGCCGGTGTTTCGGCCTTCTTGCTGCGACTACGACGAGTGGCTTTCGCCTTCTTCGTAGCGGTTTCTTTCAGCATGTTCTCGTTATAATCAACGAGCTCGATGATACACATCTCAGAGTTGTCACCCTTGCGGATGCCGGTCTTCAAGATGCGAGTGTAACCACCGGGGCGGTTGGCCACCTTCTGTGCAACCTCGCGGAAAAGCTCGTTGACGGCCTCTTTGCTATGCAGATAGCTGAACACCATACGGCGATTGTGGGTGGAATCCTCCTTCGAGCGACTTATGATAGGCTCTACATACACACGCAGAGCTTTGGCCTTTGCTACTGTGGTCTCGATTCTTTTGTGCAGAATCAACGACGTGGCCATATTCGACATCATGGCAACCCTGTGCGCATGCGTCCTTGACAGATGATTTATTTTGCAACCGTGTCTCATATTCTTTTTATTCCTTATCTAGTTTATACTTTGAAATATTCATTCCGAACTCAAGGTTCTTCGATGCCACGAGGTTTTCAAGCTCGGTGAGCGACTTCTTACCGAAGTTTCTGAACTTGAGCAAGTCAACCTTGTTGAAGGAGACCAAGTCACCAAGGGTCTCGACTTCGGCAGCCTTGAGGCAGTTGAGCGCCCTGACCGAGAGGTCCATATCGGTAAGCTTGGTTTTGAGAAGCTGACGGATATGGAGGGTGTTCTCGTCAAACTCCTCGACCACCTGTTTGGGTTCAACCTCAAGCGAGATGCGCTCATCCGAGAAGAGCATGAAATGCTGAATCAGGATGGTGGCAGCCTCTTTCAAGGCATCCTTCGGACAAATGGAACCATCGGTCTCGATGTCGAGAATCAACTTCTCATAGTCGGTCTTCTGCTCAACGCGGAAGTTTTCCACCTCATACTTGACGTTCTTGATGGGGGTGTGGATCGAGTCAATGGCGATAACACCTATCGGGTCGGAGGCTTTCTTGTTTTCCTCTGAAGGCACATATCCCCTGCCCTTCTCAACGGTGAGTTCTATCTTGAGCGAGGTGGTGGGCTCCATATGGCATATCTCAACTTCCGGGTTGAGGACCTGGAATCCGTTAAGATAGTTGTTGAGGTCTCCAGCCTTCAGTACCGACTGTCCGACAATCTCGAAAGAGACTTTCTCGCTGTCAGTGTCCTCTATCTGGCGACGGAAACGGATTTGTTTAAGACTCAAGACAATGTCAGTCATGTCCTCGACAACGCCGGGGAGAGATGAGAACTCATGGTCAACACCGTCGATTCTGACTGAAGTGATTGCGAATCCTTCAAGCGAGGAAAGAAGAATTCTGCGCAATGCGTTACCGATGGTGACACCATATCCAGGCTCAAGAGGTCTGAACTCGAACGAGCCGCGGAAGTCGTCAGACTCCAGCATTATCACCTTATCCGGTTTTTGGAATGCTAATATTGACATCTTTTTATCTTTCTCGTTAATAATTACTGTTGATTCAAGCTTTTTCAAGCTTATTCCCGGACTAACTCAGCACCGGACCGTTACTTCGAGTAGAGTTCGACGATGAGCTGCTCGTTGATAGTTTCGGGGATGTCGGCACGCTGCGGGAAATTCATGAACTTGCCGCTCATGGTGTTGGCGTCCCACTCGAGCCACGAGTAGTTATTAGCGCGAGAAGCGAGAGAATCTGCTATAATCTCAAGGGATTTTGAACGTTCACGAACCGAAACTACATCACCAACCTTCAAAGAATATGACGGGATGTTGACCACATTGCCGTTGACAGCGATATGACGGTGTGAAACAAGCTGGCGAGCCTGTGCGCGGCTCTTGGCAATACCGAGACGATAGACCACGTTGTCGAGACGGGCCTCAATGAGTTTCATGAGTTCCTCACCGGTAACGCCACCACGACGTGAAGCCTCGGCATAAAGTTTACGGAACTGACGTTCCAAGATTCCATAGGTATATTTTGCCTTCTGCTTTTCCTGGAGCTGGATGCCATATTCAGAGGTTTTACCACGACGTTTGTTCTGACCGTGCATACCAGGAGCATAAGGTCTTTTCTCATAATTCTTATCCGGACCGTAAATGGGTTCGTGGAATTTTCTTGCAATTTTGGTTTTAGGACCAGTGTATCTTGCCATTTTTTATTTCTTTAAAACTTTAAACAATTGATGGATTACACACGACGGCGTTTTGGCGGACGGCAACCATTGTGCGGAAGCGGAGTGATGTCAACGATTTCCATAACCTCTATACCGCATCCGTTGATTGCACGTATTGCAGATTCACGTCCTGAACCAGGTCCCTTTACGAAGACCTTTACTTTTCTTAGGCCCAAATCATAAGCAACTTTGCCGCAATCTTCCGCAGCCATCTGAGCAGCGTACGGAGTGTTTTTCTTCGATCCGCGGAAGCCCATTTTTCCTGCAGACGACCAAGAAATCACTTGACCGGCGTTATTTGTCAGTGAGACAATTACATTGTTGAAGGATGCAAAGATGCATGCTCTTCCAATAGGTTCAACTTTTACGACTCTTTTTTTGGTCGGTTTTGAAGTTTTTGCCATAATTACTTTTTACTTGCTTGATTTTACATTTGTTCACCAACCGCTCCAATATTCCGCCCTATGGCTATAGTCCGCAGCTGGCCGCTACACATTCATTGTTTTTTACTTGGTAGCCTTTTTCTTGTTTGCGATAGTTTTCTTCTTACCCTTACGCGTACGGGCGTTGTTCTTGGTGCTCTGACCACGGAGAGGAAGACCGAGACGGTGACGGATTCCGCGATAGCAACCAATATCCATAAGACGCTTGATGTTCATCTGAACCTCTGAACGGAGGGCGCCTTCCACCTTGTACTCATCGTTGATGATGTTACGCAGGGTGTTCTGCTCGTCGTCAGTCCAGTCCTGAACTTTCTTGTTCTCATCGATACCGGCCTTTGCGAGAATCTCGGAAGCCAAGCTTCTGCCTATTCCGTAGATGTAGGTCAAGCCGATAACACCTCTTTTGTTTTTGGGTAAGTCAATACCTGCAATTCTTGCCATAAATCTTCTTTTTGTTTTTTGTTTTCCGTCCGAACCGAAAGCCTTGGTCGATTTCTTCAATGGGGAGAGGTATCAGATAATCAACCGAAGACACCCAACTCAAGCGGAAACAGTTGAATTAACCTTGTCTTTGTTTGAACTTAGGATTTTTCTTGTTGATTACATAAACCACCCCGTGGCGGCGAACCACCTTGCACTCAGGGGATCTTTTCTTTACAGAAACTCTGACTTTCATAGTTTTTATTCTTTTTGTTGTTATTTTTCGCTTTTATAGAATCTATTTGTGTCTATAAGTTATCCGGCCTTTGGTCAGGTCGTACGGTGACATCTCTATCTGGACTTTGTCACCAGGGAGGATTCTGATGTAATGCATGCGCATCTTGCCTGAGATATGGGCGATAATCTGGTGTCCGTTCTCAAGCTCAACGCGGAACATAGCGTTACCTAGAGATTCCACAACGGTGCCGTCCAACTGAATAGATGATTGTTTTGCCATTAGTCAACCTTTATTTGTTCTCAATGAATTCGAAACTGGATAGGATATCAGGACCCTGTGCGGTGATGGCTACGGTATGCTCGAAATGTGCCGCCGGCTTACCGTCTTTCGTACGGCAGGTCCATCCGTCCTCTTTCGAGAATTTAACATTCTTAGATCCCATGCAAACCATAGGCTCGACCGCTATCACCATGCCCTCCTTCAAAAGCGGACCGGTACCGTTGACTCCATAGTTGCAGACATTCGGGTCTTCGTGCATTTTGAAACCCACGCCGTGACCACAGAGCTCACGCACAACAGAATAGCCGTTTTTCTCACAATGCTGCTGCACGGCATGTCCGATATCGCCTAAACGGTTGCCTGCCTTGCAACGGTCAAGTCCAAGATAGAGAGCCTCTTTAGTAACCTTGAGCAGTCGCTGCATTTCAGGTTTTATCTCACCGACGGCGAAGGTATAGGCCGAATCGCCCACATAACCGTCAAGCTCAATAACACAGTCAACCGACACATTGTCGCCCTCGTTCAGGAAAAGCGTCTCGCTTGGAATACCATGTACAACAACATCGTTGACAGAGATGCAAAGGGCACTTGGAAATCCCTCGAACCCCTTACACAACGGTATGCCTCCATTGTCACGGATGAACTGCTCGCCAATCTTGTCCAAAAAAGCGGTAGGGACGCCCGGTTTCACGTAGCGTCCAACCTCCGCAAGCGTCTTTCCTACAAGGAGAGCCGCACGACGGATAAGTTCAACCTCTTCTTTTGTTTTGAGCAGTATCATTTCCTTATGTTACTTAGGCTTGTACTGACAACGAAGAACGACCCTTGATACGACCAGTCTTGGTAAGACCGTCATAGTGACGCATCAACAAGTGGCTCTCTATCTGCTGCAGGGTGTCAAGGATAACACCGACAAGTATGAGCAGCGAGGTACCACCGTAGAACTGCGCAAACTGGGTCTGCACACCAAACAGACGAATAATGGCAGGGAGCACTGCAACTATAGCCAGGAAGAATGAACCCGGCAGAGTCACTCTAGATAGAATATCGTCAAGGTACTCTGCGGTCTTTTTTCCGGGTTTAACACCAGGAATAAATCCTCCGTTGCGTTTCATGTCTTCAGCCATCTGGTTCGGGTTAATGGCGATAGCGGTATAGAAATAAGTGAAAAGTATCACCAATATACCAAATACCAAGTTATACCAAAAACCGTTGAAGTCTGCAAATGCCATGGCGAACTTAGAGTCCGTATTGTTCGAAAATCCCATAACCGTGATGGGAATGAACATGATAGCCTGGGCAAAGATAATAGGCATAACACCCGCAGCATTGACCTTAATCGGAATATACTGACGGACTCCACCATACTGCTTGTTTCCAACGACACGCTTTGCATACTGAACTGGAATGCGGCGTGTGCCCTGCACGAGAAGGATGACCAACAGGATGACAACCAAAAGTGCAACTATCTCAAAGAGGAACATCACAAGACCGCCGTCGGTGTGACGAGAGGCAAACTCGGCTGAAAGTGCAAAGGGCAGACGTGCTATGATACCCACCATAATCAAGAGGGAGATGCCGTTACCCACGCCTTTCTCTGTTATACGCTCTCCAAGCCACATCACGAAGAGTGTTCCGCAAATGAGGATGATGATGCTGGAAACCCAAAAGAACACCGTTGGTTCTGCGCCCGTGAACGGGTAGATGGCCTTTGATGACGCGCCAAGCTGGTACCTCATGTTAGTGATATATGCCGGAGCCTGAAAACCAGTGATAACAACCGTAAGCATACGGGTTATCTGATTCATCTTTCTACGTCCACTTTCACCATCGCGCTGCATCTTCTGGAAATAAGGTATTACCATTACAAACAGCTGTATCACAATCGATGCAGTGATGTAAGGCATGATACCCAACGCAAAGATGGAGGCATTGGAGAATGCACCACCGGAGAACATATTCAAAAGTCCCATCAGACCTTCCGAGCCCTGGCTTTTCAGAGCGGTAAGCTGACCTGGGTCGACACCTGGCAGGGCGACATAGGAACCGATACGATAGATAAGCACCAATCCCAGTGTGTAAAGGATTCGCTTACGCAGGTCCTCTATCGACCAAATGTTCTTCAGTGTCTGAATAAATCTCTTCATTTAAATATAGATTTGTGAAGAGGCTACCGGATGAATATCCGGCAGCCCTGATGATTTTTATTTTTCGATGACCGTGGCGGCACCACCTTTTTCCTCAATGGCTTTCTGTGCCTTGGCCGAGAAAGCGTGTGCGGTGACATTGATGGTCTTGCTGAGCTCTCCACGTCCGAGAATCTTGATTCTGTCCTTGGCTGAGATAAGACCATTCTGACTCAACACCTCAACATTGAAATCGGTGATATTCTTTTCCTCGGCAAGTTTGTTGAGGGTATCCAAGTTGATACCGACATACTCTATGCGGTTAATGTTCTTGAAACCAAACTTCGGAAGACGACGGTAAAGGGGCATCTGACCTCCTTCGAAACCGACCTTCTGATGATATCCCGAACGTGCTTTGGCGCCTTTGTTACCACGGGTAGCCGTACCACCTTTACCTGAACCGGCACCTCTACCAACGCGCTTGGAGTGTTTTACCGAGCCTTCTGCGGGTTTTAAATTACTTAAGTTCATTATGACAATGTTTTACTTAGTTACACAATTAAATTTCTTCTACCGTGATCAGGTGTTTAACTTTTTCGATCATACCGAGGATCTGCGGAGTGGCAGTGACTTCACGAGTGTGGTTGATTCTGCGCAGACCGAGAGCCTGCATGGTGCGTTTCTGGCGGGCAGGGCGTCCAATGATGCTTCTGACCTGTTTTATTCTCAATGTTTTTGCTTCCATGTGTAAAACCTCCTACATTAACCGTTAAACACTTTGTCGAGACTGATGCCGCGGAGTTGGGCGACCATATAAGGATCCTTCATCTGCAACAGGGCGTTGATGGTGGCTTTGACCACACTGTGGGGATTCGACGAACCCTTGCACTTTGCAAGCACGTCTTTCACACCAACGCTCTCCAGAACGGCACGCATGGCACCGCCAGCGATAACACCGGTACCCGGAGCTGCTGGTTTCAAGAATACCTTGGCACCGCTGTATTTCCCGCACTGCTCGTGAGGGATGGTACCTTTAAGCACCGGAACGCGGATAAGATTCTTCTTTGCATCGTCAACACCTTTCTGGATGGCAGCCTGTACCTCCTTGGCTTTTCCAAGACCGTATCCGACTACTCCATTTTCGTCTCCAATAACCACAATGGCTGCAAAGGTAAACGTTCTACCACCCTTGGTAACCTTGGTTACACGGTTTACTGCTACTAAGCGATCTTTGAACTCTATATCGCTCGACTTGACTCTTTTGATATTTACTTCTGCCATTGTTATTAGAATTTTAATCCACCTTCTCTGGCTCCGTCGGCCAATGATTTAACACGACCGTGGTACAGATAACCATTACGGTCGAAAACTACTTTGCTGATTCCAGCGGCGATAGCACGCTCGGCAACGAGTTTGCCGACCTTGGTCGCCACATCACTTTTCGTGCCACTCTTCTCGAATGCTTTCTCGCGCGAGGAAGCTGCGGTGAGTGTTACACCTTTCACATCGTCAATCACCTGTGCATATATTTCCTTATTGCTTCTGAACACAGATAAGCGTGGCATCTCTGATGTGCCAGACACTTTATGACGAATACGATACTTGATCTTTGTTCTTCTTATGTCTTTTTTTGTTGCCATTGTTGTATGTTTTTGGCTTGAACAACGTCGTCACAGAATCATTTTGCGCGACGTGTTAAAAATTACTTTTACTTAGCTGCTGCCTTTCCAGCCTTCTTACGAATCTCTTCGCCCTGGAAACGTATACCCTTGCCCTTATATGGCTCAGGTTTGCGGAGCGAGCGGATTTTGGCGGCTGCCTGTCCCAGTATCTGCTTGTCGCAGCAAGTCATGGTGATTATTGGGTTCTTACCTTTCTCGGTGACAGTCTCGACCTTGATTTCAGGAGCCAACTCGAAGAAAATCTTGTGCGAGTAACCAAGATCCATCTCCAGTACGTTGCCGTTGGCCTGGACTTTGTAACCAACTCCGATTACCTCCTGGACGGTCTTGAATCCCTCCGAAACCCCTTTCACCATATTTGCGGCGAGGGCACGGTAAAGACCGTGCATGGCCTTGTTTTCTCTCGAGTCGTCCGGACGCTCGAAGAAGATGGTGTTGTCCTCAACCTTCATAGTGATGGTCGGATTGACCTTCTCAGTCATTGTTCCCAGGGGTCCTTTCACCGTTAACACGTTATCATCAGATATCGAAACCTCAACTCCCTTTGGAAGATGGATGGGCATTTTACCAATTCTTGACATTTTTCTTTTCTCCTTTCTTTAGCTGATGTAACATAAAACTTCTCCACCAACGTTGAGCGAACGAGCCTCCTTGTCGGTCATAAGACCTTTCGAGGTGGACACGATGGCGATGCCAAGACCGTTGAGCACACGGGGCATCTCGTCAACCGACACATATTTACGCAAACCAGGGGTGCTCACACGAGTGAGTTCCGAGATGGCGGAAATCTTTGTGGCAGGGTGATACTTCAATGCGATTTTGATTGACTGGTTATGTGAACCCTCGTTTTCAAACTTGTAGTTCAAGATATAACCTTTCTCAAAAAGAATCTTGGTGATTTCTTTTTTCAGTTTCGATGCAGGAATTTCGACCACTCTATGCTTGGCAGCTATAGCGTTACGCATTCTGGTCAGATAATCTGCGATAGGATCTGTTACCATTTTTGTTTTGATTTAAAGTCTTGTAGTTTTGGCTTGTCCAACTTGCAAAACTACCAATTCAATTAATTACCAACTTGATTTTTTTACACCTGGAATAAGACCTGCGAGAGCCATCTCACGGAAATTGATACGCGAAATGCCAAACTGACGCATGTAGCCCTTCGGACGTCCGGTAAGCTGACAACGGTTGTGCATTCTGATCGGACAGGCGTTCTTAGGAAGTTTCTGCAGGGCAATGACGGCCTTCTCCACCTCCTCAGGTTCTCCTGTACGCACGATTTCTTTCAGGGCAGCTCTTTTTGCAGCGTACTGGGCAACCATGCGGGCTCTTTTACGCTCTCTTGCTTTGATTGATTCTTTTGCCATTATTTTTTATTTTTGCTGATTCTTGAAAGGTAAACCAAACTGTTTAAGCAATGACATTGCCTCCTTGTCGGTCTTGGCCGATGTCACAAAAGTGATGTCCATTCCCTGGATACGGTCAATCTTGTCGATGTCAATTTCCGGGAAGATAATCTGCTCGGAGATACCAAATGTGTAGTTACCCTGACCGTCAAAACCTTTGTCATTAATACCGCGGAAGTCACGGATACGAGGGATTGATGCAGTTACCAAACGCTCAAGAAACTCGTACATCCTCTCTCCGCGAAGGGTCACTCTAACGCCGATAGGCATGCCCCGACGCAGTTTGAAGTTGGATATGTCCTTACGCGATTTGGTTGCAACTGCCTTCTGGCCGGCTATAAGCGTCATTTCCTCAATACCCTTGTCAATGACTTTCTTGTCGGCGATGGCAGCCTTGCCCAGTCCTTGGTTCAAGGTGATCTTCAGAAGACGGGGACACTGCATGACAGTCTTGTAGTTGTACTCTTTCATCAGAGCACCAACTATTTCCTCTTTATACTTGGTCTTTAATGTAGGAATATAAGCCATTATTTAATCTCCTCTCCTGTTTTTTTAGAATAACGAACTAATTTACCTGACTTCTCGTCGATTTTACGCCCGATTCGTGTAGGAGTCTTATCTACTACAACCATAAGGTTTGATATGTGGATAGGAGCCTCCTGCTCTATTATGCCTCCCTGGGTGTGTTTGGCGTTGGGCTTGGTGTGCTTTTTGTTCACATTGACACCTTCGACAATGGCGCGATTCTTTTCGGGATATACTTTCAGGACTTTTGCGATAGTGCCCTTGTCGTCGCCGGCGAGCACTTTTACCATATCCCCTTTTTTAACGTGCAATTTCATTTCTTTTCCTCTTTTTTGATTTTACAATACCTCCGGTGCCAAAGAGACAATTTTCATGAACTGTTTCTCGCGGAGTTCGCGTCCCACCGGTCCGAAAATACGGGTTCCTCGGAGCTCATCGGCTGCGGTGAGCAACACACAGGCGTTGTCATCGAAGCGAATGTAGCTGCCATCGGCACGACGAATTTCTTTTTTGGTGCGGACCACGACTGCTTTCGAGACCGATCCTTTTTTCACGTTTCCGGAGGGGAGCGCATCCTTGATTGCCACCACTATCGTGTCGCCGATAGAAGCGTAGCGCTTCTTCGTTCCGCCCAACACGCGTATGCACAAGGCACTCTTGGCACCACTGTTGTCGGCAACGGTCATTCTTGTTTCTTGCTGTATCATCTTTTCTCGATTTTTTCTTTGAACATTTGAAGCCTTCTAATGGGCAAAACGTTATTTAGCTCTTTCAACTATTTCAACCAGACGCCAGCATTTGTTCTTGCTCAGCGGACGGGTTTCCATAATTCTTACGGTGTCTCCGATGTTGCACTCGTTTTTCTCATCGTGAGCCATGAATCTAGTGGACTTTTTCACGAATTTCCCGTACTTCGGGTGTTTCACTTTGCGTTCCACCAGAATGACGATGGACTTGTCCATCTTGTTGCTCACAACAACACCGATTCTTTCTTTTCTTAAATTTCTTTCCATCATTGATTTGGATTATAATTGCCACTGATTATTTTTTCTCGGCGAGTTCGCGGGCGCGGAGCTCGGTGAGGCAACGGGCAATAGTTTTTCTACTTTCTTTAATTTTGTTCGGGTTCTCGAGAGGAGAAACGGCGTGGTTGAGCAGCATTTTCTGGTACAGAGCGCGCTCGGTGTCCAATTTTTCCCTCAACTCCGCAGTCGAAAGCTCTTTTAAAACTAATTCATTCTTCATGACTGTATTCCTCCTTGTTATTCTTCAATATAGTCTCTTTTGACAATAAATTTGGTCGAAATCGGGAGTTTCTGTGCGGCAAGGCGGAGTGCCTCCTTTGCAACATCCATCGGAACCCCTTCGCACTCGAAGAGGATTGTTCCCGGCATCACGCGTGCTACGAAATACTCCGGAGCTCCCTTACCTTTACCCATACGTACCTCATTGGGTTTCTTTGTGATGGGCTTGTCAGGGAATATACGGATCCATATCTGACCTTCACGTTTCATGTGACGCGTTACAGCTTGACGAGCAGCCTCTATTTGACGACCTGTTATGAAACAAGTTTCGAGGGATTTGATACCGAAGGTGCCGAATGCCAACTCATGGCCGCGGAATGCATTGCCTTTAATCTTACCCTTCTGCTGCTTTCTATATCTTGTTTTCTTAGGTTGTAACATTTTCTTATTCTTTTTGTCGTTTCAGACACACTTCTATGCGCCTTCTACGAAATCACTTATTTACTGTTATTGTTTCTGTTGTTGGCAGGTCTTCTGCGAGGACCTCCAGCCATCTGGCGACGCTCACCGCCCTGACGTGACTCGCTCTTCTGACCTCCGGGCACTGCCGAGACAAGTTCGCGCTTTCCGTAAACGATACCGCGGCAAATCCACACCTTGATACCAATGCGACCATAGGTCGTGTGTGCTTCAGCGAGAGCATAGTCAATGTCGGCACGGAGTGTGTGCAACGGCGTACGTCCTTCTTTGAAATGCTCAGTACGGGCTATTTCAGCACCTCCGATACGTCCGGATATTGAAACCTTGATACCCTCGGCGTTCATACGCATAGTCGAAGTGATAGCGTTCTTGATAGCGCGACGATACTGAATACGTCCCTCAATCTGCTTGGCGATGTTCTGTGCCACAAGCACTGCATCGACTTCGGGGTGTTTCACCTCGGAGATGTTGATCTGGACATCCTTGCCGGTGATTTTCTTCAACTCGACTTTCAGCTTGTCAACCTCTGAACCCGCGTGTCCGATGATAAGACCCGGTCGAGCTGCATTGATAGTGATAGTCAAAAGTTTCAACGTGCGCTCGATATACACTTTCGAGATACCGGCTTTGTTGAGGCGGGCGTTGAGATACTTGCGGATTTTGTCGTCCTCGACAAGTTTCTGCTCAAATCTTCTGCCGCCGTACCAGTTAGAGTCCCATCCGCGGATGATTCCTAATCTGTTTCCAATTGGGTTAGTTTTTTGTCCCATTCTTTAATTCTTCTTTTTTAGAAGTCTCGTAAGACTCCGTTATTTACTATTTTTCTATTTCTGTGTTAGCTGTTGCGGCAGCCTCGTCCACGCGGCTTCCGAGGATCACCGTGATGTGGTTGCTGCGTTTGCGGATTCTGTAACCCCTGCCCTGCGGAGCGGTGCGCATGCGTTTCATGGTGCGGCCTTCGTCAACCATGATCTGCTTCACATAGAGCTGGCTGTCTTCCATGCGTTTGCCTTCGTTCTTCGCCTGCCAGTTGGCAACGGCCGAAAGGAGAAGCTTGCGCATCTTCGGTGCCGACTCTCTCGGGTTGTATTGAAGGATTCCTAAAGCCTTCTCAACATCAACGCCACGAATCAAATCGGCCACCAAACGGGTTTTGCGCGGCGAAGTGGGATTGTTCATCAGTTTCGCAATGTATAAAGTCTTGCTGGCTTCCTTGCGTGCTTCTGCACTGTTGTGTTTTCTACGTCCCATTGTTCTTTTTTCTTTTTATTTGACCGGGCCGGGCTTCTCAGCTTCGGCTCTCAATCTGCTTTACACTTATTTTTTAGCTTTGTCTTTTGAGCCGGCATGGCCACGGAAGATACGCGTCGGGGCGAACTCTCCAAGCTTGTGACCTACCATGTTCTCCGTCACATATACGGGGATGAACTTGTTGCCGTTGTGGACTGCTATGGTCTGTCCTACGAAATCAGGCGATATCATAGACGCTCTCGACCACGTTTTGATCGTGACCTTCTTGTTCGACTGCTGCGCCTCGATTACTCGTTTCTCCAGTTTGTGGAAAATATAAGGACCTTTCTTTAATGAACGACTCATTGTTTCTTCTTTTTAGTTGTTACTTCTTTCTTCTTTCAACTATATACTTGCTCGACTGTTTCTTCGGAGCGCGTGTCTTGTAACCCTTCGATGGGATACCCTTGCGTGAGCGTGGGTGTCCGCCTGACTGACGGCCCTCACCACCGCCCATCGGGTGGTCAACTGGGTTCATGACAACACCGCGGTTGCGCGGACGACGTCCGAGCCAACGATTGCGACCAGCCTTACCGCCGACCTCAAGGTTGTGCTCCGGATTCGATACGATTCCGATTGTAGCACGGCAGGCCTGAAGAATCATGCGCATTTCACCGCTCGGCATTTTTATAATCGCATACTTGTCGTCACGCGACATAAGCTGAGCGTATGCACCGGCTGAACGCACCATCTTGGCACCCTGGCCAGGACGAAGCTCGATGTTGTGGATAAGCGTACCGAAAGGTATTTCGGCAAGTGTCAGTGTGTTGCCAATCTCGGGAGCAACACCTTTGCCCGACATCACGGTCTGACCTACGGTCAAGCCCTGGGGGGCAATGATGTAGCGCTTCTCACCGTCGGCATAGCACACCAGCGCGATGCGCGAGCTGCGGTTCGGGTCGTACTCGATAGTCTTAACCGTTGCAGGCACTCCGTCCTTGTTACGCTTGAAGTCTATCATACGATAGAGTTTCTTGTGGCCACCACCTATGTAGCGCATGGTCATCTTACCCGTGTTGTTGCGTCCGCCTGATTTACCAAAGCCAAACACTAAGCTCTTTTCAGGCTTTGTAGCGGTGATGTCGTCGTTGGTCACAACGAGTTTGTGACGCTGACCAGGAGTTGTGGGTTTAATCTTTTTTAAAGCCATTTCTTTCTTTTTTGCGACCTCTTATCAGTGGGTCTTACTATTAAACATTCGTTTTATGACGCCTCTCGGCGTGCTATTCTGTTTATATTGCTGCGTAGAAATCGATTGCGTCGCCTTCTGCAAGAGTCACGATAGCTTTCTTGAAAGCGTTCGTGCGGCCTGTCAGAAATCCAGCTTTCGTGTAGCGCGACTTCACCTTGCCCGAGTAGTTCATCGTGTTCACATCCATGACTTTCACGTTGTAGAACGACTCCACAGCCTTCTTGATTTCTATCTTGTTGGCACGCTTATCGACTATGAAGCCGTAACGGTTGTGGACCACAGGCTCCGGCTTGCCCTTCTTACGCTGTATGTACGTAAGTTTCGGAGAAGCGGCGGCCTCGCTGATGCGGGTCATCTTCTCGCTTATGAGGGGTTTGATTATAATGTTCATTTTGTTAAAATTTCTTAACGGTTACTGTGATTCTTGTTATTTCGTGGCCAAAACGCGGCTTATCTCCTGCAGTGAGCCTTCCGATATGACAATCTTGCTGGCATTCATAATGTCGTAAGTGTTTAACGATGAAACCGTTACAACTTTAACATTTTGCAGGTTGCGAGCGGACAAAGATACGAAATTATTTTGATTTTCAATAACTATGAGCGATTTTTTGTCGTTAATCTTCAGGTTATTGAGAACCTCTACCATTTGCTTTGTCTTGGGTGCCTCGAAGCTGAAATTCTCGACGATGGTCATAGCGCTGTCGGCGACCTTCATGCTCAATGCCGAACGGCGAGCCAGACGTTTCACCTTGATGTTCAGCTTGAAACGATAGTCGCGAGGTTTGGGTCCGAAGATGGTACCGCCGCCCACGAACACAGGGCTCTTGTAGTCGCCCGAGCGAGCACCGCCAGTGCCCTTCTGACGTTTCAGCTTGCGAGTGCTGTGTGCGTTCTCGCTACGTTCTTTTGCCTTGTGTGTGCCCTGACGCTGGTCGGCCAAATACTGTTTGCAATCCAGATAGACAGCGTGCTCGTTGGGCTCGATTGCGAAGATAGAATCCTCTACATTGACGGTTCTACCGGTTTCGCTTCCTTTGATGTTATAAACTTTTAACTCCATCTTTCCAGTTTTAAGATTGAACCTTTGGGTCCCGGTACAGAACCTTTGACTAAAATGAGATTTTTCTCAGCGATGATCTTGATCACCTCGAGGTTTTGGATTTTCACGCGGTGGTTGCCGGTTTGTCCAGCCATACGCATTCCCTTGAAGATACGCGAGGGATAGGAGGATGCACCGATTGAACCGGGGGCACGCAGACGGTCGTGTTGTCCGTGAGTGAGGTCTCCAACACCACCAAATCCGTGTCTTTTCACAACACCTTGGAATCCTTTACCCTTGGAAGTTCCGACGACATCAACAAACTCACCTTCCTGGAACACCTCCACCGTGAGGACTTCGCCGTGTTTCTTCTTGTGGCCTTCCTCAAAGCGGCTGAATTCTGCAAGGTGATACTTCGGTGTGGTGTTTGCCTTTGCGAAGTGACCTTTCATGGGTTTGTTTGTGCGGCTTTCTTTCTTCTCGCCGAAAGCCAGCTGGATAGCCTCGTAGCCATCCTTCTCAATTGTTCTCACTTGTGTTACGACACAAGGACCAGCCTCAATAACTGTGCATGGTATCTGCTTACCATTGGCATCGAAAAGGCTAGTCATTCCGATTTTTTTACCTAATAATCCTGACATTTCTTAGTTTGGATTTTTGTTAATTAATACTTTGTTTTCAGCTTGCGCGACACCGTCCCGGCGCCGACAACATTGGCTGATTTACTCTCACACTTTGATTTCGACTTCCACGCCGCTGGGCAGTTCGAGTTTCATCAACGCGTCGATGGTCTTCGCGCGGTCGTTGATCTCGATGTCCATAAGACGTTTGTACGAGCTGAGTTCGAACTGCTCACGTGATTTCTTGTTCACGAAGGTCGAACGGTTGACTGTGAAGATTTTCTTGTTGGTCGGCAGAGGAATGGGGCCATTCACCACTGCGCCGGTCATCTTTACGGTCTTCACGATTTTCTCAGCGGACTTGTCCACCAAGTTGTGATCGTAAGATTTGAGTTTAATTCTGATTCTTTGACTCACGGTTTTAAGAGATTAATTAATTTATAAGTTTAGTATTTGTATTTCAATATTGATTCTTGCTGTTCTTTCGACACTTCGGCATAGTGCGAAAACTCCATCGTCGAGTTGGCGCGCCCGGAGGTGATGGTGCGCAATGCGGTCACATAGCCGAACATCTGCTCCAGCGGCACCTTGGCGTGAACGGCCTGTACGCCCACCTTCGCGGCGACGTTCTCCAGCACTCCGCGTCTGCGGTTCAGGTCGCTCGTCACATCGCCCACGTATGCGTCGGGCGTCAGCACCTCCAACTTCATGATAGGCTCCAGCAGCACCGGGTTGGCCTTGCGGCAAGCTTCCTTGTATCCAATCTTGGCGCACACCTCAAACGACAACTGGTCGGAATCCACCGGGTGGAACGAGCCGTCGATGACTCTCACCTTCATGCTGTCCATCGGGTAGCCAGCCAACACTCCGTTGATCATGGCGTCCTTGAAGCCCTTCTCTATCGCAGGGATATATTCCTTCGGTATGTTGCCGCCTTTGACCTCGTTGATAAACTGAAGTCCGACAACGCCGTCGTCGGCAGGACCTATCTCAAACAGTATGTCAGCAAACTTGCCCTTGCCGCCTGTCTGCTTCTTGTATATCTCGTGGTGGCGCACCGTCGTGGTGATGGCCTCTTTGTAGGCCACCTCGGGACGACCCTGGTTCACCTCCACTCCGAATTCCCTGCGCAGACGGTCGACAATGATGTCGAGATGCAGCTCGCCCATTCCGCTGATGATGATCTGTCCCGACACATCGTCGGTCTTGGTGCGGAAGGTTGGGTCTTCCTCCACGAGCTTCGCCAAAGCGTTGGTCAGCTTGTCCATCTCGCCCTGTGTCAGCGGCTCTACGGCGATGCTGATAACCGGGTCGGGGAAAATCATCGACTCGAGCACTATCGGGTGGTGCTCGTCACAGAGAGTGTGACCGGTCTTGATTTCCTTGAATCCCACCGCAGCTCCGATATCGCCGGCTTCGATGCGGTCAAGCGGGTTCTGCTTGTTCGAGTGCATCTGCATGATGCGCGAGATACGCTCTTTCTTTCCCGTGTTGGCGTTATAGACATACGAGCCCGACTCGAGCGTTCCGCTATACACTCTGAAGAAGCAGAGACGGCCCACATAGGGGTCGGTTGCGATCTTGAACGCCAAAGCCGAGAACGGAGCCTTCGGGTCGATTGGGCGGCTCTCGGGTTTGTCGTTCTTGGGGTTCACACCTTCCACATCCTCCACATCGAGCGGACTCGGCAGGAAGGCGGCGACTGCGTCGAGCAGCGTCTGAACACCTTTGTTCTTGAATGCCGAACCACACATGACGGGAACGATCTTCCGCGCCAGCGTGGCCTTGCGTATTTCGGATATGATGTCGTCGGGGGTAATGGAGTCGGGGTCATCAAAGAACTTCATCATAAGCTCCTCGTTCTCCTCGGCCACACCTTCGACAAGTTTCTGGCGGTATTCCGCAGCAACATCCTTCAGGTCCTCCGGCATCGGAATCTCATAGAACTGCGTTCCGTTCGACTCCTCATCCCAGATGAGCGCCTTGTTTGAGATAAGGTCAACCACACCTTTATACAGGTCTTCCTGTCCGATGGGGATCTCGATAGGAATCGGGTTCGCGCCCAACTTCTCCTTTATCTGATCCACCACACCAAAGAAGTTCGCGCCCGAACGGTCCATCTTGTTGATGAACGCGATGCGCGGCACATTGTACTTGTCGGCCTGTCTCCACACCGTCTCCGACTGGGGCTCCACGCCGCCCACGGCGCAGAAGATGGCAATCGCACCGTCAAGCACCCTCAGCGAGCGCTCCACCTCCACCGTGAAATCCACGTGGCCGGGAGTGTCGATGATGTTGTACTTGTAGTGGTTCTCGTGCCAATCCCAATAGACGGTCGTCGCAGCCGAGGTGATGGTTATGCCCCTCTCCTGCTCCTGCACCATCCAATCCATCGTTGCCGAGCCCTCGTGCGTCTCGCCAAGCTTGTAGTTCTTGCCGGTATAGAACAATATGCGCTCAGTAGTCGTCGTCTTACCGGCGTCTATGTGGGCCATAATGCCTATGTTGCGAGTATATTTGAGATCCGACATCGTGAATTGCTGTTTCTATATATATTATGTATCGCTTCGCTTAGAATCTGAAGTGCGAGAACGCCTTGTTAGCGTCGGCCATACGGTGGATGTCCTCCTTACGTTTGAAGGCAGCACCTTCCTCCTTGTAAGCGGCCTGGATCTCAGCGGCCAGCTTCAGAGCCATCGTCTTCTCACTGCGTTTGCGCGAGAAAAGGATGAGGTTCTTCATGCCAATCGACTGTTTGCGCTCCGGACGTATCTCGGTCGGAACCTGGAAGGTAGCACCACCGATACGTTTGCTCTTCACCTCCACCGAAGGGGTGATGTTGGCCAAAGCCTTCTTCCACACCTCGAGGCCGTCTTCCTTCGTGCGGTCGGCCACAACGTCGATTGCATCGTAGAAAATCTTGTAGGCGATGGTCTTCTTGCCGCCAAGCATCAGGTTGTTGACGAACTTCGTCACCATCACATCATTATATTTAGGATCCGGAAGGATGATTCTCTTCTTGGGTTTAGCTTTTCTCATTTTGCTTTACTTTAAACTTTAAACTCAAAACTTTAAACTTTACTTGGCGGCCTGTTTCGGACGCTTGGCACCGTATTTCGAGCGACGCTGACGACGTCCGTCAACTCCCGACGTATCCAGAGCTCCGCGGATGATGTGATAACGCACACCCGGAAGGTCCTTCACACGACCTCCACGGATCATCACTATGCTGTGCTCCTGCAGGTTGTGGCCCTCACCAGGAATATAGGCGTTCACCTCTTTCTGATTGGTCAAACGCACACGAGCCACCTTTCTCATTGCCGAGTTAGGTTTTTTAGGGGTTGTGGTGTACACACGAGTACAAACACCGCGACGCTGCGGGCAGCTGTCCAATGCGGGCGATTTGCTCTTGTACTCCATCTGCTGACGTCCTTTGCGAACTAATTGCTGAATTGTTGGCATTTCTTTACGTTATGTTATTAATTTTTACTGATTTTACCTTTCCTTAGGGGCACAATTTTCCCCACAAAACGGATTGCAAAAGTACAACAATTTATTTATTAACCAAAACCATCTCCATTTTCCAAAGTGTTAAATTTTATTAAAATCCTTACAATACATTGATTGAACACATCTTACATTTATCACTTTTTTGTTAAAATTCTCTCCGACCAAAAACTTATCAACCGAAACTTATCAACACACGCCCCCCATTCCCCATCCAACACACTCCTCTTCAAAAATCAAAATCATATCCCCCTCCCCGCACCCCCAATCTGCCAGCAAAACTCTCCTCGCAGCTCTCCCCCGCATCCGAAAAAAACACCGTTTTTTTTCAATCCCCCTACTGAGAGTTGGTACGGCGTTGGTACGGAGCGAGCACGGAGCGTTATGCTGCCATGAATATCCAACAAACAACACCGTTGCTTTCCGCCTGCAAAAATACAACACCACCATTGCGGTTTACGAATCGCAACGAGATTTTTTCAGAAAAAATTTCGGAAACCGTTGCCACCGTTGCAGTTGCTAAAGTAAAAAAAATCTAGAACATCCAGTTGTGCCGGATTTGCAATCCGGCACAACCATTTTAGTTTTTCTGCCTTCCGTTTGCCTTGCGGCACAGGAACCCTTTCTTCTCCCCTTTCACGGTGGTGGCGACAATGAAGGTCTGGCCTCCTTCAGCCACACCCAGCTGCTTGCGCAGCGTGTTGGCGTCGGCGGGATAGTTGCGCACCAACAGGTTGGCCTCTTCAACCGCAGCCCTTACAGCCTTCCGGTTGAGCTTGACCTCACCCATCACCTCGAACACGCGTCCGGGAAAATCGTCAACAAGACGAGCAGAAGTGTATAGATGGGTGTTACGGTCGAGCTTTTCGACACCATACCACTCGCCTATCTCGCCCCAAGGCGCACCCTTCATCAATGAGGCGTTAGGCTCATAAAGATAGCTCATCATGGTGGCCGCATATTTGACTGGGGTGGAGTGGGGAAGCAAGAACTTGTTGTGCCACACGCCGCCGTTCCAGATATCCACACACTTGACCGTCACAGGGGCGTGGGGGGCCTCGTCCGACAAGCGGCCACAGAAGAGAACCTCCTTGCACTCGTGGCCGACGGCCACAATATGGACCTGCCCGACGATGCCAAGCCTACTGATGCTGTCTTGGAGGTCAATCATGGGCGAGCACTTCAGCATGAGATTCTCGGCCTTGCTTTGCAGCAAAGGGATCATTTCGAGCACATTTGGCTGACAGTCGGCAAGGCTTACCATCTTCTTGCCCTGCGCATCGCGCCTTGCAGGGTCGATATATATCCAGTCAAACCGACGGTCGGCCTCACGCAACCAGGCGCGACATTCGGCTTGGTGGCAGGACACATTGCCGAGCTCAAGCACTTTGGAGTTGTGCAGCATAATGTCGCAGAGGTCTCGATCCTGTTCTACATAATCCACATGGCTTGCGCGATAGGCAAACATCAAACTGTCGATGCCCATGCCGCCGGTAAGGTCGGCTACGGAATCGCCGATGCCAATGATGTCAGCCTTGTAGCGGGCGGCTGTTTCTGACGAGCTCTGCTCTCGGCTCAGGCGACAAGGGTAGGCAATGCGGTCGTTTTCAGCGAGCCACGGCCATTTTGCCGATGCCATCGCCATCCCCTCCATCTGCTCTGCCACCTTTTGGCGTGAGAGGGATGGGGGTATAGAACCCTTCAGCAACATCTTCAAAGGATCGTCGCCACGATGCTGCCGGGCATAATCGACTATCTCGGAAACTCCCAACCGAACCTCAATAAACCCCTTGCTCGTGCAGTTTACGCAGGCGTTCCACCACCATCGGGCGGTCTTCCTTATAGGTCACGCCGAACCACTTGGCCGTCGTCTTAAGCACCATCATCGTGGCGCTTCCGTTGCCTATGAACGTGTTCACCGCGTAGGGGATGTAGTACTCTGATTTCAACTCGCCGCCTTTCTCTTTCAGGAAGTCGATAAAGAGCTTTTGGCTTTTTGGGAAATAGTCGGGGGTGAACCCAAATAGGTTCATCGACACGGTGGCGTCGGCCGGCAGCGGATGCTGTCCCTCGGCATCGGTATAGGCAATGCCGTCGGCGGTACGGGCGATAGAGGTTCGCTCGTCCATGCCTATCAGCAATCCGTCGGCATCGACCTTGCACACGCCCCTCGACACCGCCCCATTCTCACTCAGCGTGTTCTCAAGGCGGTAACCCACCATGCAATATTTGCCTTCGGAGTGTTCGAGCGTCAGCAGGTAGTCGGCCATCACCTTGAAGGCGTCGCCGCCATAGAAGTCGTCGGCGTTTATGATTGCGAATGGTTCGTGGATGACGTCGGCAGCCATAAGCACCGCATGGTTGGTTCCCCAAGGTTTCTCGCGTCCCTCGGGCACACTGAAGCCTTCGGGCAGCTTATCCAGCTCTTGATAGACGTATTCTACCTTTATCCGATTGTTCCACCTCTCGCTGTTGAACACCTTGCGGAAATCCTCGTCAAAACTGTGGCGTATCACAAACACCACCTTCCCAAATCCTGCGCGTATTGCGTCCGTTACAGAGTAGTCAAGTATCGCCTCTCCGTGAGGGCCCACACCGTCCATCTGTTTCAAGCCGCCATAGCGGCTTCCCATGCCTGCCGCCAAAACTAATAATGTAGGTTTCATATTATTTAATGTTGAAAAGATTAAAAGTTAAAAGGTCGCTTCGCTGGAAAAGGTTTAAGGGTTTAAAACGTGACGGATTGCTGACCGCTGACTACCTCTTCTCTCTAAAGAACTTCTTCATCAGCTCCTCGCACTCCTCCTTCATCACACCCGTCGTCACCTCCGTCTTCGGATGCAACGGCGACGGTGCAAACAGCGTGTATCCACGCTTCTCGTCGCTTGTGCCATAAACCAACCGTTTCACCTGCGCCCACCCTGTCGCTCCGGCACACATGATACACGGCTCCAACGTCACATACAGCGTACACTCGTTCAGATACTTGCCACCCAGCTCGTTCGCAGCCGCCGTGAGCGCCAGCATCTCAGCATGCGCCGTCACGTCACACAGCCGCTCTGTCTCGTTATGTGCCGACGCAATCACCTGTCCGTCGCACACCACCACCGCACCAACCGGGATTTCCCCTTCCTCGTATGCCTCCAGCGCCTCGCCGTACGCCTGCCTCATATAATCCATATCGTTCATTTATCTGCTGACCGCTAATCATTCAAACTTCTTCTTCTCTTTCTTCACAAACGCATACCTGTGGTTTATCACCGTCACGTGCCCGTTTCGCCTGTAACTCTCCGTATATGGCAGCAGCGAACTGCCAATATGGATATAATCGGTAAATGCACGCCAATCGACATGCGTGTTTCTGGGATCCACGTCTCCGCCGAACACCTCTGGGTGCTCTATGACAAAGAACAGAAGCCCGTTCTCTTTCTCAAACAGATACTCCCTCACATGCATACCTGGTGTCTCCACATGCACCTCGTACACCTTCACCCCATACAACTCCTTCTCGCCGAGATATTGCATCTCTGTTCCGTTGGCGCGCCACTTGTACAGTGGCGAGTGGAAGTCATACGCCGCTCCCTTGTCGTAGTAGTCAGGCACCGTGATTTTCTGCCACACCTGCTTTATCGTGTCGTAACGCCTTGCGTTGTCAATGCCGTTGGTCAGATATCCCAGCTGCAGCTCTCCCTTCACCCAAAGCTCCACCCGGTGGTTGTGGGGCGGAAGAAACCACCGCTTCATCACCAAAGTGTCACTCCGGTCGTGGAAGTCGTATATTGAACTCTCGATATACAGCATCGAATCCGCCGGAAGCCCTTCGTAGTTCATCAACGTGAGATACCTGTCCACTATCGCCTTTGCTGTATCTGCGTTCGTGGCCGTGCTGATCGGCTGATTCTCCTGCGCCGCAACAGTGAAGGCCAACAGCATCATGAATGCCACGATAATATGTCTGGCCGTCTGTCTGACACCTTGATTATTTCTATGTTCTGCTGTTATCCTCATCTCCCGTGCAATATTCAATATTTCTTCGCCAATGCGCTTACGCTGTAGGGATATGTCGTTGGCTGGTTCATCCTCACCTTGTTGAATATGATTGTCGTCCTCCCTGTATATGGCTTGCTCCTCACCGCCACCTCAGCCTTGTACGGATATCGTTTGTTCTTCACCATCGAGCCGTCTTCCAACACCTCCACCGTCTCGCGCCAATCCGAAAAGTCGGCCACTATCCAGTTGCGTCTCACCATCTCGTTCTCTCCCATAAACAACGCCTGCAGCGTGGCATAGTCGGTCGCCACCCCCAACACCTTCTGCAGGTCGGCATACGTCCCTTCAAAATAGCGGTTCATCACCTTCGCATATACAAACACCGAGTCGGGAGTGAACTTGGCTCTGCCCAACTCTATAAACTTGTTGGCACTCAACCACAGCACCGAGTCGCGTCTCATCCTCACCTGCCCGCTTATCGTGATGTCTTCCACCTCACACTGGAAGTTCGCCGTGAGCGTCTCACAGAGTTCCACCGTCGTGGTCTTTGGCTCGACCGCAGCTGGCTGCTTATCTCTCTCGGCCGCCGTCTTCGTGCTCCGGCATCCCACAAGCGTCACAGTCACCAAGGCTGCCATGATTAGATATTTAACCGCGTGTTTGATAATCCTCTTTTTTTAATTCCTTACTATTGTCCGTCAACTGCCTTCCTTATCTCTTCCAGATGCCCCTTCAACGTCTCGCTCCCTTCTTTGTCGTTCTTCACCGCTTTCTCCATATACGGCAACGCCTCTTTCGCTCTTCCCATCTTGTACAGTATCCATGCGTACGTGTCCAGATAGGTTGGGTTTTCTGGTTCTGCAATTATAGTACGTTTCGACATCTGCTCGGCTTTTTCCAACTTCGTCGATGTCTCCGACAGGTAATAGGCATAGTTGTTGAGTGTCGGTATGTTGTCGGGCGAAGCCTTGAGGCTCTTCTCAAAGCATTGCCAAGCCTCCTCCTGTCTCGACTGTCGGTAATAGACCTCTGCCAGCAAGCCGTAGGTGTCCGCCTCTATATAGCCGTTGTTGAACCCCAGCTTCACACACTGCACCAGCGGTTTCTCGGCCTTCTCATACTCTTGCTTTATCACATAGTGCTGTCCTTCCATAAAGTACGGCAACGACTGGAACGGAAACAGCGCCTGTGTCCTCTTAGCCGTCCCCATCAGCGTGTCCTCGTCGGCGTTAGCCACCGAGAGGCATATCAGATACGCCTCCCATATCTCGTATCGTGATGTGTCGAGCTTCAGGTAGCGGCTGAACTGCTCGGCCGCCTCTCTCCAGCGTCCGCGATTCATCAGCACCTCGCCGTACAACGGTGCATACGACATCGTGTCGTAACAATCGTCTATGGTTTCCTCCAGCAGCGCGAACGCCTGAGTGTTCGTTGTGTCGTAAAACTCTTTCACCGTGTATATCGACGAGATTATCTGCACCTTGTCCGCACAGTTCAACGCCTCGCTGCGAAGCCCTTGCTTCAGCTCTCTGTAGGTCGCCTCCTCGTCACCTGTCTGGTGATAGTAGTTGGCAAGCGATATGTGTATATACTCGTCCGTCGGGTCGGCGGCGGCTATCTGGTCGTAGTATTTTTTCGCCTTGGCGTAGTTCTTCTGCTTCATATACAGTTCCGCCATCAGCTCGCTGTATTTCTTCTCCTGCGGCAATGCGTCTGCCAACTTCTCTATTTCCTGCACCGCCTTCTCGTTCTTGCCCACAGCCGTCCACAGCTTTTGCTTCTGCAGCGATATAGGTTCGGTCACTCCTATCATCTTCTCCACTCGGTTCAGCGGCTCTATGGCGCCTTCCACGTTGCCGTCGGCAAGGTATGCGTTCGACAGCTCGTAGTAGTAATCCAGCTTGTCCGGATTCAGCTTTATCAGCGCCTCCCATGTCTTTATCTCGCTCTTGTAGTCGCCTTTGGCGTGATACAGGGCTGCCAGCTGCAGCTTATACCACTGGTTCGATTTGTCAGTATTTTCGGCCTTCTGGCTGTAATAAAGTGCGCTGTCCACCATCCCAACCTTCTCGTACATGCTCGCCAACTCATACAGCGCCGCCCCGAAATTCGGATTCCGGGTCAAGATTGTCTGGTAGCCTTTCACCGCCTTCTCCGTCTGATCCAGCTCTTGGTTCATCTTGGCTTCTATCATCATCGCCTCGGTTTCCAAATCAACCGTGCTCACCATTGTACGCTGGCCGCTCGCCACTGGTTTCTGCCCGCTGTTTTTCGTCGTCTTGCAGCCGGCCATCACCAACATCATCGCCAACAATATGTATATCTGTTTTCTTCCCATACTCGTCGCTCTATTTTATCACTGCCTTTCTTTCCTCCTCCGATTCGAAGGTCATCTTCCTGAACTCGTTGTCAAAATCCTTCGCCCTGCTCAACTCTGCCTGCTCCTCCATCTCCTTGCATATCTCCTCATATCGCTCCGTCAGCCGTTTCCACTGCTCGTCGCTTATCTCGTCGCTCAGCAGCAAGTCGAGCACCACCTGGTAGGCGTGCTGCCGTTTCTGCTCCTCATAACCGCCCCAGCGGTCATCCATCCATCTGTGAATATCGTCCCACGACTGGAATCCACTCAACTCGTCAATCAGCTTCTTCAGGTCGGCTTCCGCCACCAGCTGACCACCGATGTTGTGCCACCTCTTCTCCCTTTCATACGACTTGGCGTCATACTGCGGCTTCCGGTCGTTTCCATCACCCACGAGCACACTCATCGCATAGTATATCAGCATGTCGCCGTAGGCCTTGTAAGCCTTGCCAGCCTTCAGCAGCACCGTCTTGCGTTTCGAGTTCTCCATCCCCTGCGCTACTATCTCTATCTGCCTTTCCTCGGGCGGAAGCACCTTCATCAGAGCGGGATTGTAAGCTTCCTCCGTCCATATCTTTATCAGCTTGCGTGCTGCTATTATCTCCTCCACAGTGTCGGGGGCGAACATCTCGAATTCTATATGTTGCCGTTTGCCGACCCGCTTGTCGCGCTGTTTGTATTTCACAGCGTTCCGCTTCAGCGCATACATGTTGTACATCCACCAGTATGCCGGCATCACCTCCAGCTGGTTCTTCGTCACGTTGTTGTTCACCAGCGCAAACGGCAGCGCTATGTTCAGCTCGTATGGGTAGTCGCCTTTCGCCAGCAGACAGTACGATGCAAACTTCGACGAATGCTTGAAGCTGCAGCACAACCCCGGCCAGAAGCCTCTTCCGGCCACAATCTCGCCGTCGGCCGTGCGGCTATTATGGTTCGACCCTATCGTCGCTCCAGCCGCCACGTTGCTCTGTCCCTTCACCGTTGCGGCTATCAGGAACGAGTTGTTGTGGTGCTGCTCATGTCCGGGGAATATCATGCTGCTCACCACCTCGCAGCAGGCAAGCGTCGAGTTGTCGCCCACCACGCTGTCTATCAACCGCAGCCCATTCTCAAGATGTACGTTCTCTCCCAAAAGGAAACGCTGCGCTATCACCCCGTTCTCCACCTTGCACCCTCTCTCTATCACGCCGTCCTCCAGCGCCGTGCAGTTCTCTATCTTCGTGTTGCTGCCCACCGCCACATTCCTTATGCAAACGCAGTTCTTTATTTCGCACCCCTCACCGATATATCCTATCGGATTCTCTTTCGCCTCCCTCTCAGCCAAGCACTGCAGCTTCTCCATCATCCCGCCGTTTCCGCGGTATTTCGCCCACAGATAGGCGTCGCCCACCGTCATCCCGCGGAAAAGGCCTATCGTCCGTCCCCCGTTCTCGTTCATCGGAGCCACCTGCGGCATATATCCGGCCTTCGCCGACAGCTCGCCGATATTGCGAAGCTCGCAACCGTCCTCTACGGTATATCCCTTCAGCAGCCGTACATAGCTGACGCTACATCCGTCGCCAATAGTACAGTCGCACAAAGTCGAGTCACTAACCTCACTGTCGCCCAACTTAACCGAACCCTCAAACCGGCAATTAAACACCTTCGAGGCGTTGAACGCCTCGCACACAGTCACCGCATTCCAGTCTTTCGCCCTGCACCTCGCAGCGGTAAGTATCTCTATTTCGTTTGAACCAAGTGCTCGCAAAATACACTAAAAATTAATCATAATTACTATACTAACGCCCATTTACATAAAATATTGCAGAGGAAACGAACACCATTTTATAAGCCTATACACCATTTTGTACACCAAAGTCCACAGTTCGTACATTACCCCCTCTCAGAAGGCGTACAGTTCGCAAATATACCATATTTTTGCCTCTGTTTTCAACGGATTAAGAAATACTATTGTTTAATACCAAAAATCATTCATCATGAAAAAGAACGGAAAAGACACCCAATTGTTCAATGAAACAAGTGTCGAACAAGCACAGCAGCAAGAAACCGTAAACGTCAACGATTCTCTCGAACCTCAGGAAGAGCAACCCAAAAGTCACCGCCTCAGAAAGGCGGCGTCATGGCTCGTTGCACTAGCAGTCGTCTTGGTGCCGGCATTCCTGATTATGCAATCCTGCCACGGTGCGAAAAAGGACAACGCCGACTACAGCTATTACTACGGCGAGGAGCCTTCCGACGGCCACATCTCCTACGAAAAGGGCAAGAGCAACATCATCAACCCCGCAACCAAGGAAGTCCTAGTCGAAGACATCGACTGGTGCCACTACGCCAGCAACAGCGACGAGAACCCCATCGTACTCTTCGCGAAGGACGGCAAGCGCGGCTTCTGCAACATCATGACCAACAAGGTCATCGTACGCCCCGACTCCTACACCAAGGCATGGGTCTTTTCCGAAGGTCTGGCAGCGGTGGAGAAGAAAGGCTATATCGGCTTCATTGACACCACAGGCAAGCTCGCCATCGACCTCCGCTTCTCCTACCGCGGCAACGACCTCTACGAGTTCGTCTTCCACGACGGCCATTGCATTGTGGCCGACTCCACAAACAAAATCGGCGTCATCGACACGAAAGGCCGTTGGGTCATCAAGCCGCGCTACGACCACATTGACCTGGCCAAAGATTACGCCATCGTTTACAACGACGGCGATTTCAAGAAACAGGTTGACTTCAACGGACACGTCCTGCAGGACGGCATCATCGACGACATCTCCGAACTCTACTACGAAGTGAAATACACCAACCTCGAGTCTGGCGAGCCACAGGTAGGCCGTGCTAAGAACAACGACTATTACAAATACGATGTCGGCAACCGTTCCGGCCTGATTGACAGCAAGGGCAAGATCATCACCCCTCCCATCTACACCAACATCTCAGGCATCACCCCAACCCTCTTCAAAGCCCGCCTCCAAGACTGGTCCTCCATAGTGATAATAGACACCAAAGGAAACGTAATATCCAACATCTAAAGACATTACCATAAAAGAAGGGCATCGGCATGTAAAATATGCCGATGCCCTTCTTTATATATATTGACAATTCTGTCGTTTTTGACTATCCCACCGAGCACCCCGCCGTCACCAGCTGCGACGGGGTTATGAGCACCAGCCTTCCGTCGCGGTCTTCGGCGCTGAGTATCATGCCTTGGCTCTCTACGCCTTTGAGCTTCCTCGGGGCAAAGTTGGCTATGAAGCACACCTGCTTGCCCACCAGCTCTTCGGGGTTGGGGTAGTACTTGGCTATGCCGCTCACGATGGTGCGGCCGCCCATGCCGTCGTCAATCTTGAACTGCAGCAGCTTGTCGGCTTTCGGCACCTTGCTGCATTCCAGCACCGTGCCCACGCGGATATCCACCTTGCCGAAGTCGTCAAACGCCACCTCCTGCTTCACCGCAGCCGGCGCCCAGGCGTTCAGCTCGTTCTGCTTCTTGGTGGCTTGCAGCTTGTCTATCTGCGCCTGTATCGTCTCGTCGGCTATCTGCTCAAACAGCAGCTCGGGTTTGTCTATCTGATGTCCCTCCATGAGAATGTCCGTGCGGCCAGCATCCTGCCAACCCAGCGCCTGCAGGTTCATGATGCGGTGCATCTTGTCGGCGGTGAAGGGCAGGAAGGGTGCGCTGAGAACGGCCAGGTTGGCGCATATCTGCAACGAGATGTTCATCACCGTCGCCGTACGCTCGGGGTCGCTCTTGATGAGTTTCCACGGTTCCGTCTCGGTGAGGTATTTGTTGCCCAGTCGTGCCAGATCCATCATCTCGCCCACCGCCTCGCGGAAGCGGTAGTTCTCTATCGAGCGCCCTATCAGCTCGGGATATTTCGCAATCTCGGCAACCGTCTGCCGGTCGTGGTCGCTCAGCTCGCCGCATTTCGGCACCTTGCCCTCGTAGAACTTGTGCGTCAGCACCAGCGTGCGGTTGACGAAGTTGCCCAGTATCGCCACCAGCTCCGAGTTGTTCTTCAATTGGAAATCCTTCCACGTGAAGTCGTTGTCTTTCGTCTCGGGCGCGTTGGCGCAGAGGGTGTAGCGCAGCACGTCCTGCTTGCCGGGAAACTCCTCCAGGTATTCGTGCAGCCACACCGCCCAGTTCCTCGAGGTGCTTATCTTGTCGCCTTCGAGGTTCAGAAACTCGTTGGCGGGCACGTTCTGCGGCAGTATGTAGCTCCCTTCGGCTTTCAGCATCGAGGGGAAGATGATGCAGTGGAACACGATGTTGTCCTTGCCGATGAAGTGCACCAGCTTTGTCTCCTTGTCCTTCCACCATTTCTCCCAGTCGGCGCCTTTCAGCTGCTTGGTGAACGAGATATAGCCTATCGGTGCGTCAAACCACACATACAGCACCTTGCCCGACGCCTCCTCCAGCGGCACCTTCACGCCCCAATCCAAGTCTCTCGTCACCGCCCTCGGCTGCAACCCTGCGTCTATCCACGACTTGCATTGGCCATAGACGTTCGTCTTCCAATCCTCTTTGTGCTCTTCCAGAATCCACTTCCTGAGCCACTCCTCGTCTTTGTCGAGCGGCAGAAACCAGTGTTTCGTCTCTTTCAGCACGGGCGGGTTGCCGCTCAGCGTGCTCTTGGGGTTTATGAGGTCGGTGGCGTTGAGCGACGTGCCGCAGGCTTCGCATTGGTCGCCGTAGGCGTGCTCGTTGCCGCAGTGCGGACAGGTGCCCGTGATGTAGCGGTCGGCCAGAAACTGTCCCGCCTCCTCGTCATAGTATTGCTGCGTCGTCTTCTCGATGAACTTGCCTTCGTTGTACAGTTTCGTGAAGAACGCCGCCGCCGTCTCGTGATGTTCTTTCGACGACGTGCGCGAGTAGATGTCAAACGAGATGCCCAGCTCTTCAAACGACTTCTTGATGATGTTGTGGTATCTGTCCACGATGTCCTGCGGCGAGCATCCCTCCTTGCGGGCCTTGATGGTGATGGGCACGCCGTGCTCGTCGCTGCCGCCGATGAAGAGAACCTCCTCACCCATCGACCTCAGGTACCTCGCATAGATGTCGGCAGGCACATATACGCCCGCCAGATGTCCGATATGCACCGGCCCGTTGGCATAGGGCAACGCCGATGTGATAGTGTGTCGTTTGTATTGCTGGTTCGTGTATGTCATGTGAATTGTGAATTTTGAATTGTAAATTGTGATCCGACAAGTCCGACGTGTCTGACAAGTCCGACCCGTCAGACAATCTGCCGAAGGCTAACCGCTAACCTTACACCGACTTCTTTCCGGTGGTGGTGCGTTTGGTGGTCGCCTTGGGTTTGGCGGCGGCCTTCGGGGCGGCTTTGGTTGCTGCCTTCGGGGCGGCGGCTTTCTTTGTCTTGGGTTCGGCTTTCGGCTTCTCGGCCTTCGGCTCTTCCTTGACTTCCTCTGCCGGCTGCTCGCTCTTCTCCTCCTCGGTCGGGGTCAGCTTCTCGGCCTTCAGCAGTATGTTGTACCAATGCAGCACCTTCTTCACGTCCGAGGCGTGCACGCGGTCAGTGTCGTAGTTGGGCAGCACCTGGCCGAAATAGTCGAACAGCTCCTTGTTCTCCGCCTTCTTGGGGTCGAAACCGAGAGGCTTCGCATCCTCTTTCTTGTACATGGCTGCAAACACATCCTCCAGCGGTGCCTCGCCGTCGGTGGTATATATGCGTATCTCGCCCAGCGAGCTGATGCGCTCGTTTCTGAACACCGGGAATTTCACTCCCGTCACGAGGTTCTTCACTATCGCACCGTTCTTCGTCTGCGATATCACTTCACTCAAATCAGGTTTTCCAGAAATTACAAGAATGTTGTTAAGTTCCATTTTGCTATCAATTTAATTTAGTTTTGTGATTTCCTTTTTTTCGTCCGACAAGTCTGACATGTCCGACCCGTCTGACTATAATTAACGAGAATCGCCTCGCTTTATTGCTTTTTATTAAGGTTGCCAGTTGTACTCGCGCTCCACAATACCCGACCCCTGCAGCCGCAGGCGGGTGTTCTCGTCGAATACCGTCAGTGCCTTCAGGTCGGCCGCCGGCAATTGGTATTTCTCCGGGTTGTGGCAGGCGTCGTTGGACGGCAGGATATAGTATTGGTACAACCCCTCATATTCGCCTCTGTAAACCCAGTAGGGCATGTAGGCGCACCTCTGCCTTATCTTCCCCTCGGCGTCGCGCCTCAGATCCAGCTCCACCATGATGCCGCCGTCGGTGTTGATGTCCCTCTGGTTCGACACCAGGTTGCCCATCGAGTAAACCACTATCTGCGGCTCCACCTCGTTCTCCGGCAGCGCGTCCATCGTGGCGTTCTGCACCACGTGCGGATGGCCGCCGATCACTATGTCGGCACCGTTTTCGAGCAGCAGCTTCGCCAGCATCTCCTGCTCGGCGTTGGCCTTCGTCTGGTACTCTTCGCCCCAGTGTATGAGTGCAATGGTGAACTCGGCGCCCAGCTCTTTCGCCCTCGCCAGGTCGGCCTTCATCTGCATGGTGTCTATCATGTTCACCACCAGCGGGTCGGGCACCGGAAGGCCGTTGGTGCCGTAGGTGTAGGTCACCAACCCCAGCCGGAAGCCGTTGCGCTCCACCATCATCGGGTGCTCTTTCGCCCGCTCCGCCGCGTTGCGGTAGGTGCCCAGGTGCGGCACTCCCAGCGAGTCGAACACCTTCAGTGTCCTGAGGAAACCCCTCTTGCCGCCGTCCATGCAGTGGTTGTTCACCGTCGTGAAGATGTCGAAGCCCGCGTTGCTGGCGTCCACCAGCAGCTGGTCGGGCGAGCTGAACTGCGGGTAGCCCTTATACGGAGGCCCCGCCAGCGTCAGCTCGAAGTTCGCTATCGCCAGGTTCGCGCTCTGCAGGTAGGGGGCTATGAACCTGAAGCATGGCGTGTAGTCATACTTGCCCTCCTCGACGAGGGCCGCCTTTATCTGACCGCCGTGACCCATCAGGTCGCCCGCGAAGATTATCTTCAAGCTGTCCTGCGCCTGCAGGCTTGCCATCATGCCTAAGGCCATCAAGGCCATCGTGATTTTCTTTGTCATATTGCTCTATTTTTCAATCAAACAATCTATCGGCGATTTCACCACCCTCTCGATGCAGAAGCCCTCGGGCGCCGCCGCCCTTATCTCCCTCTCGAAGGCCGCCGCCACGCTGCCCACAAGCCTCACCTCACCGCCGTCGGCTATGGGGCACACCATCTCCCGCCAGAACGCCTCGAACACCTCCCTGAGCAGCCGCCTGCCGTAATCCGTCTCCCTGTGTCTGTAAGCCACCGGCGCAAACGTCGCCATGTATCTGTTCGGGAACTCCCCGCCGTATATCCTCCCCATCGCCTCCTCCTTTGTGGTCTTCATCTCGCCGGACACCTCCGCCGGCATGCGACCGGTGAGAAAATCCTTCAGCAGCCGACGCCCTATGTGGTTGCCCGACCCCTCGTCGCCCAGAATATAGCCCGTCGAAGGCACCTGACGCACTATCCGCACGCCGTCAAACAGGCAGGCGTTGCTGCCCGTACCCAGTATGCCCACCACACCGCGCTTGCCCTCACTCACCGCCCGGCAGGCACCCAGCAAGTCGCCCTCCACCACTATGCCTTCGGCTCCGGCAAACACCTCCGCCAGCAGCCCCCTCACCCTCGCCTGCATCGCCTCTGTGCCGCAGCCGGCTCCGTAGAAGAAGACCTCGAGGCGGCCGTCCCACGTCGGAAGCTCACACTTCACATCCTCCAGCACACGGCGGAACTGCGCGTCCGACGTCACCCTCGGGTTCAACCCCGCGGTCGTCACCCGAGCCCACTTGCCCGTCTCGCCACGTATGGCCCATTCCGTCTTGGTACTCCCGCTATCTGCAATGATTATCATAATTTGTGAATTATTCGCTTGATTAAATTTTATTCAGCGGTGCTCATCAATGCCAAAGCATGTGTGAATGGTGAATTGTGAAACTAAAAACTAAAAACTTGAAACTAAAAACTTGAAACTAAAAACTAAAAACTTGAAACTAAAAACTTGTGCCGAAGGCTGCGAACACCGATAAATCATAAATGAAGTGAGTCAAACTTGAAACTAAAAACTAAAAACTAAAAACTTGAAACTAAAAACTAAATTTAATCAACTGCAAAGTTACACATTTTCCTTGTAATCCCGCAAACGCCAGCCGAGCATCCGTCCGCCAATCACGCTGCAAAGATACAACCACCCCATTGCGGTTTACGAATGATTAGGCAAAAATTTTTCAACTTTTTTGAATCATGTTGAATTTTAGCAATTTGCACAATCTCCCCAAAGGCCCTATAAGTCCCGCTACGAGTTGTCAGCCGAGTTCGGCTGACAGACAGCCCACTGGGAGTTAGGTGGGAGTTGGTACGGAGTTGGTTGGGAGTTGGCTTGGCTTGATTTCGCAAATTTGCAAGGTGTCATTTTAGGTGTCATTTGTCATTAAAGATTTTCAAGCTCGGAACACTTCGGGCGTTACAGTTACAGTTGTTACAGTTCAAACCAAGCCAATCCCCCACCGCCAACCACCGACCGACCACTCGAGCCGACGGCCGCGAACACCGTTTAACAATATCATATCAAGCGAATAAACAAAAAACTTCTGCCGAAGGCTGCAAACATCTTAAAAACAAATCAAACGAAGTGAGAAAAACCAGAAACCAAAAAAATCGTATCTTTGCAGCGTGAAGAAAGCCAGAAAAAGGCAAAAAGTATAACAAAAACGAACAAAAACAAGAGAAAAAGAATCAAGAATTAGAGAATTAAAGAATCAATAAACAGCGTTTGCTAATTATTCGGCACAGCTTCTGAAACCTGAGAAATTTCATAAGAACTATAAACGAATAAGTCTGCGAGCGTCTGCGCAAAGCGTGGACAGCGACTTAACATATAGTTCAGGCAATCTCAGGGCCTCAGAAGCGTGGAAAGTCAAAGACCACGCTTTTTTTATGTGCCAGTAAGAGGCGGAATTGAAAACAAGAAAAACAAAGTAAACAAGAAATTGACATCCTTGATTGAGCTGAGGATACCGAATTAGCACTTCAAAAAGAATCAGCGATCAGGCGAACACGGATGCGCTCAAAACTAGGGCGTGGAATGTGATTGTTGTCTGATTGGTAGTGCTAACCACGGTATCCCGATCGCATACACGCCCTTTTTTCAAAACGAAGAAAGGGCTTTTTTTATGCCAAAGAAAAAATATAAATACATAGATTTGTTCGCTGGTATCGGAGGATTCCATCAGGCTATGGATGCATTGGGGGGCAAATGCGTATTTGCATGTGATATTGATGAGGATTGCCGTAAAACATATGAAGTCAATTATGGCTTAAAGCCAGCAGGTGATATTACCAAAATAGATGCACATGATATACCCGAGCATGATGTTCTGTGTGCAGGTTTCCCCTGTCAAGCATTCTCCAAAGCAGGGAAACGATTAGGGTTTGACGATGAGACTAAGGGGACATTATTCTTCGACATTTGCCGAATTCTAGAGTATCACAAACCAAAGTATGCACTACTTGAGAACGTAAGAAATCTGGCTAGCCATGACCATGGAAATACATGGCGCGTAATTCACGATAGATTAGAGAAATTGGGCTATAACTTATTGTCTGAACCAGTAATTTTTAGTCCTCACTATATTGGCATTCCTCAACATCGGGAACGAGTATACATTATGTGTGTAAGGAAAGATATTGGCGAAGTTGCGCCATTCGAATTTGACAAGAGGAAAATTAAGCCTTGCAGTATTGAAGACATTCTACAGAATGATTCGGATATTCCCAACATAGAGGAATACCGCGTTCCCAAAGAAATGGAGCAATTAATTGATCTATGGAATGAATTTCTACAAAATATCAAGGTTGATAAACTCCCAGGGTTCCCTATTTGGACAGATAGATTGTGCGAATTGAATAAAAATGAAGATTTATCGCAGTACCCATCTTGGAAACAAAACTTCATTCACAAAAACAACGAACTATACCGGAACAACAAAAAGTTTATTGATAAATGGCTGGTTCGTGCCAAAAAGAATCCTCTTTTCTTTGGCGCAAAAGCCAAGTTAGAATGGCAAGCAGGAAATGTAGACATCCCTAATATATGGAATCAAATTTTCCAACTTCGCCCTTCTGGTATTAGGGTAAAGATGAACTCTTTTTTTCCTGCACTTGTAGCCATTGTTCAGACATCAATTATTGGTTCAAGGCGTCGATACCTTACTCCACGAGAATGTGCGAGATTGCAGAGTTTCCCCGATACTTTTAAGTACGACATAAAACAAGCACAGGCATACAAACAATTTGGAAATGCCGTAAACGTAGATTGCGTAAAAATATTTGCTAAACACCTGTTAAAATAAAGAGATATGGTCCCCTTTCAAGAAACAATAACAACGAAAGAAGAATTAGTCGAAGCCGCAAAAAAAGGTTTTGAAGATTATCAAAAAAGGTTGATTACAAAGAACGATTTTTGCATGTTCTTTGGTTTTGTTCACGGTGAGGCCATTGAACGCTTTTATAAAAATAATTACGAGCAATTATTGGTTGATGGAGGTTTTAATACAGGAAGTAGTGCATACTTTTCCGGAGGGATAAACGCTTGGAAAAACCTCAGGGATGGGATATACGTATTTCCACCTTATCATAAACCAGAAGAAACACTTTTGAGTCCAAATACTGTTTCGCGGCAGATTGTTTTTTATGGTGCCCCTGGCACAGGGAAATCCAACACCATCAAACGTGAGGTGGACGACAGAAACAAGATTAACTTCCGAGTGACGTTCCATCCCGACAGTGACTATGCCACATTCGTGGGTTGCTACAAACCGACAACGGTCAAAACGGGCGAGAGGTCCGCACAACCGATACTCGATTACGACAGTTTGGTGGATAAGTTCAAAGAATACCTGACCGTTCCCAACGTCAATATCACCAAGGCCTGCACGCTGTTCGGATTTGACTATCACGACAGTATTATTCGAATTCAAGAGAACGGCCACAAGGTGATGGATCTGGTAAACGACGCCTATAAGAGCAATACCTCGTACGACTCAGTGGTACGCGGGGGAATGGCTTGCTACGAGCAGAATCCCAACCGCGGAAACGGCTCCAAGATTACCTACGAATTTGTTCCACAGGCTTTCACCAAAGCATATACCGCTGCATGGAACACCAAGGAGGATGTTTACCTAATCATTGAGGAAATTAATCGTGGCAACTGTGCCCAGATTTTCGGCGACCTATTCCAACTGCTTGACCGCAAGAATGGAGTATCGGAATATCCCATAGATGCGGACAGCGACTTGGCCAACTATATAGGTAAAGAACTATCTGGAAGTACTCGCGACGACTTTCCCGAAGGCGTGAAAGAGGGCAATAAACTGGTACTTCCCAGCAACCTCTACATCTGGGCAACGATGAACACCAGCGACCAGAGCCTCTTCCCCATCGACAGCGCCTTCAAACGCCGCTGGGATTGGAAGTATATACCCATCGAAGATGCTGGCAAGAATTGGAAAATCAAGGTCAATAACCATGAATACGATTGGTACCAGTTCCTCGAAGCCGTCAATAAGGAGGTGTTCACCCTTACCCATAGTGAGGACAAACAGTTGGGGTACTTCTTCGCAAAGGCCCAAAACAACGTCATCGATGCCGAAACGCTGGTGAACAAGGTGTATTTCTACCTCTGGACGGATGTGTTCAAAGACTACGAATACGAGAGCCAGAAGGCTTTCCGAAAACCAAACAGTACGGAGGCCATCTCGTTCAAAGACTTCTTCGCGGGCGGCAAGGTGGATGAAACAATGGCCGAACAAGTGCTGATCAATCTTGAACTCAACAAACCGGTAGAGAACGTCGAATGAAAATCCTGATAGAGGAATATCAGTATGACGCCTCACTTGTGCGCGATGTGCTATACGGCATCGATGCGTTGCAGAACGTGGAAGGCAAAGTGTCGCTGAGCTATGTGGGCTATTTCTACAACCCCAAGCTGAACGACACGGTGTTCATACTGCCGAAAGTGTTGATGGACATAAAAGGGATGGTTCTCGGTGACAAAACGCCCGAAAACCTCATACATCCTCAAACCTGTGGCCTCAACGACCAGGAACGGGCATTCCTCTATGAGTTTGCAGTATGGATATACCGTGCGGTGGCTGTATACCAGAAGACGCACTCGGGGAGCGACATCGTCTATCATCGCAAACTGGCGCAAGTGGGGCGTGGGATGAAGAAACGTACCAACACGCTGCTGGACATACTACTGTCGCTCATCCAGTTCAACAAGGACAACCACTCCTACATCACCTTTGTCCTCAAGAACATCCATTCGGGTTACAACAAGATCAATTGGACGCGCACCATCAGCCACTCGCAGGCGATAGTGCAGGACGACAACCCCATCTACCTGAATCCCGTCAACAAGAAACGACAGGTGAATTTCGACGAGGAACTGCTGATTATCTACTACAGCATTCTCAACTATATCAGCTACACATATGGATTCCACGTGGATATCACCATAGGATTCCCATTGATTACAGGTAGTCGATTCGAGAACTACCTAAACGGGCGTGGTGTGATACGGTTGCGCCAAATCAAATACAAGTACTTTTCGGACAAGATGCTGGAGCTGTGGAATCTCTGCTATGCGTTCTTCGCCCATCGAACAGAGATAACCACCTCGGCAGAATTGAAAGAATACCTGCTGGTGAAGAACTTCTATGTGGTGTTTGAGGCCATCATCGACAAACTGATAGGTGACAGCAAAGAGAATTTGCCAAAGGACTTCAAGGAACAAAAAGACGGCAAGCTGGTTGACCACCTTTATACTTATCCTGGGTTGATAGAGGCAGATGAGAAGCAGCGTACTTACTATATTGGAGATTCGAAATACTACAAGATAGGCGGGAACTTGGGTGATACCTCAATCTATAAGCAGTACACATACGCTCGCAACATTGTTCAGTACAACATAGACTTGTGGATGGACAACGAAAAGCCCGATCCTGAAGTGCGGCTGCGCGACGATGTGACAGAGGGCTATAATATCATCCCCAATTTCTTCATCAGCGCAGCGATGAAAGAAAATGACTACAGCTATAACCATCGTGAGATAGAGCTGACAAAGATATCCGAAGGGAGAAGCAACCCAGAAATCAAGTTCCAGTTCAAAGACCGCCTGTTTGACCGCGACACAATGTTGCTCTCACGATACAATGTAAACTTCCTTTTTGTGGTGTCGCTTTATGCCCGTAACAGGCAATCGGAGATAGATGCTTGGAAAGATGATGTCAGGAAACAGTTCCGCAAGGAGATACGCAAGGTGCTGGAAAGAGAATACAGCTTCTATCCGATGCGGTCGCGCGGAGTGTTGCTTGACGACTATATGACCGAGCATTTCCGTCAACTGAATGGTAAGGTATTCACCCCGTTCCAAGATAGGGAGATACTCACGCTGGCGTTGCATACTCCCAATAAAGAGCTTAATGCAGAACAAGTCGGCCTAATTGAGATGATGCGGGCGGATTTTGACATCGACGAACACTACATACTGGGAGCAGAGCCTCAGTTGCCCCCACCTTCAAACTTGCAGTTCAGCACTTCCGACTACGTGCTTATCGGATACTATAAAGACGAAGAACACCTCAAGTGGATTCTCGACAAGAAAATGTACAACGTGCGGGTATGGAGCAAAGACGAACTGGAGAAATGCGGATACCCAAAACCAAAACATGAATTTTACTTGATGTTCTTTATCGAGGAAAGGGTGACGGAAGGTGATTTTTCTAGCATGAAATTCAATCCGACGAAGCTAAAGAATCTGCTGAATAAATACGGCAAAGACAAAGCAGGACACGATAAGGGTGCCGTAGCGGTTCCTTTCTCGGAACTGGTTGGCTGCAAGGTTTGATTTTCTATGTCCGACACGATGACGCCAGAGCAGCGGCACGTCTGTATGTCGCATATTCGCTCGAAGAATACCAAGCCGGAAATGAAAGTGAGGCGGTGCCGGCGGATTGGGAAATTGGTCAGATGATGCCGATAATCTCGTTGATGTCGGATATGTTGTGGCGGCGGCAGTAGTCGGTTAAGCCGTCCACAATCTTGACGGTCACCTGGGGGTCGAGGAAGTTGGCGGTGCCTACCTCTATGGCTTTGGCGCCGGCCATGAGGAACTCGAGCGCGTCGGCGGCTGTGCGTATGCCTCCCAAGCCGATGACGGGTATCTTCACTGCGTGGGCGACCTGCCACACGCAGCGTACGGCCACAGGCTTGACGCACGGGCCGCTCAAACCGCCCGTAACGGTGCTCAGCATCGGTCGGCGTCGCTCGACATCGACGGCCATACCGAGAAGGGTGTTGATGAGCGAGACACTGTCGGCTCCCGCGCCTTCGACGGCTTTGGCTATCTCGACCACGCTGGTGACGTTGGGCGTGAGCTTCACGATAAGTGTCTTGTTATAGACTTTCCTGACTTCGGCGACCACCTGTGCCGCCATCTCGGGGTTGGTGCCGAAGCCCATGCCGCCTTTCTTCACGTTTGGGCAGCTGATGTTGAGCTCTATAGCCGGGATGTTCTCCAGCGCGTCGATCATCTCCGCCACCTTGCAGTACTCTTCGATGGAGCTGCCGCTGACGTTGACGATGACGTTGGTGTCGAAATGTTTTATGCGGGGATAGACCTCGTTGCAGAAGGTCTCGACGCCCACGTTCTGAAGCCCCACGGCGTTGAGCATGCCTGCGGGTGTTTCGGCCATGCGGGGATAGGGGTTGCCTTGACGGCGCTCGCCTGTGGTGCCTTTCACCACGATGCCTCCGAGTCGCGCAAGGTCGATAAAGTCGGTGAACTCCTCACCATATCCAAATGTTCCGGACGCCGTCATCACGGGGTTGCGCAGCGTCAGGCGATCAACTTTTACCTCTAAACTGATATCTGACATAACTCAATAACTTACGATTTGAAACTCAGTATTTTCTCGCTATTGAAGACGGGGCCGTCCTTGCAGACGCACTTGTGGCCTTCGTCGGTGTCGGTGACGCAGCAGAGGCAGGCGCCGACGCCGCACGCCATCATGTTTTCGAGCGATACCTCGCACGGGATGCTCCTCTCGTGTGCTATCTTCGCCACCGCCTTCATCATCGGGGTGGGGCCGCAGGTGGCGATGTGGTCGTATCGGCCGCCGAAGAGCGAGTGTTGCGTCACGAGCCCTCGCTCGCCGAGCGAGCCGTCTTCGGTGGCGAAGCCGATGGTGCCGAGCCCTTCGAAACATTCACGAGCGGGGATGAGCTGTTCGGTGCGTCCGCCGAGCAGTATTGTGGGTGTGACCCCTTTTGCGCGGTAGGTTTTGGCAAGACCTAAAAGGGGTGCGATGCCGGCTCCACCGCCGACGAGCAGCGGGTTGTTGCCGCACACCGCGAAGCCGTTGCCGAGCGGATAGATGATGTTCACCGAGTCGCCAGCTTTCAGAGTGGCGAGCTTGCGGGTGCCCTTGCCCACGATCTGAATGAGGAGCGTGATGGTGTCAGCTTGAAGGTCGAAATCCTGTATGGATATGGGGCGGCGGAGCATGACGTCGGCACAGTCGCGCACCTCGACTTCGACAAACTGTCCGGCGCGTATGGGTTGGAGTTTTTCGGGCGACCGCAGCGTCCAGGCAAAGTACTTCTCGCCGTACTGCCGCCGCTCAACTATGGTAAATTCTGTTATTCTTTTCATACTGCAAAGATACGCAAAATATGGGAAACGATAAAGGATTTGACCAAGAAGCCCCGTTGTGAAAGAGATTTTCATCCTGGATTTGTCTTACTTTCATCACACTTCCCCTTGAATTTTTTTTGGTGGCGGGGGTTGGTAGGTTGGGATTTGTTTTGTATCTTTGTAAACTGAAAGAACCGATCATATATCATTATATAGTGCGATGTATCAATCATATAGGTTCGTTTTCGGGTGTTTTCAATCCGTTTTTGGCAGCGATGTTACTATATGTAACATACTGTCAATGAAACATTAAATCAATCACTTTCGTTTTACTTCTGTATCACTGATGTATCAGTGATGTATTACTGTTGTTCAGGGTATAAGGTATGTTCAAGACCCATTCGTGACCCATTCGAGGTTTCTTCGTGTCTGGTATTGGCGGGGTGTACGGGGGAGATGTGCTTTGCGGGGGCAGAGAGGATAGAGATGTAACACAATTCATCAACCAAATTCAACCAGGTTTTTAGTTGTTGTCAGGTTTTGTTTAGGGTGGCAAAGTCATTTTATTAGGTCACGGAATCTGAAATATACTCGAAGGCAGCGTCGAACACACGTGAAAGCAATTTTTAGAGGTTACCATTATTTTTCGTATCTTTGCAGTTTCTAAAAACGAACTGTATGAACATATTGCTATTAGGATCGGGCGGACGGGAACATGCCATCGCCTACAAACTGACACAGAGTAAGAGATGCACACAGCTGTTTATAGCTCCCGGCAACGCCGGGACGGGCAAGTGCGGAAAGAACGTAAGTCTTGACATACTGGACTTCGATGCCGTGGGCAACTTTGTAAGGGAAAACGATGTGAAGATGGTGGTCGTAGGTCCTGAAGCACCGCTGGTGGCCGGCATTGCCGACCACTTCGCCAGCGACGAAAGGCTGAAGAACGTCACCGTGATAGGGCCGTCGAAACAGGGGGCGATGCTTGAAGGCAGCAAAGATTATGCCAAGGAGTTTATGATGCGCCACTCGATTCCTACAGCACGCTACCGCTCGTTCGACAAGGAGAGCATAAAGGAAGGAATCAAATTCCTGCATGAGCTGAAGGCGCCCTACGTGCTGAAAGCCGACGGATTGGCGGCAGGCAAGGGGGTGGTGATACTGCCCACCATAGAGGAGGCGGAGAAAGAGCTGAAGGAGATGCTGGAGGGCGCGAAATTCGGCGACGCGTCGGCGAAGGTGGTGATAGAGGAGTTTCTGTCGGGCATAGAGCTCTCGGTGTTTGTGCTTACCGACGGGAAACACTACAAGTTGCTGCCGTCGGCAAAGGACTACAAGCGCATAGGCGACGGCGACACGGGGTTGAACACCGGCGGTATGGGTTCGATAAGTCCGGTGCCGTTTGCCGACAAAGAGTTTATGGCGAAGGTGGAGAGCCGCATAGTGCAACCCACGGTGAAGGGGCTTATGGAGGAGGGGATCGACTACAAGGGTTTTATCTTTGTGGGCTTGATGAACTGTGGCGGGGACCCATACGTGATAGAATACAACGTGAGGATGGGCGACCCTGAGACGCAGAGCGTCTTCCCGAGGATTAAGAGCGACGTGGTGGAGCTTTTCGAGGCAGTGGGACAGGGGACGCTGAACAAGATGACGCTCGACATAAACCACCGAACGGCGGCCAGTGTGGTGCTGGTGGCGGGAGGCTACCCAGAGAAATACCGCAAGGGCGACGCCATAACTGGCATAGAGGAGGTGACGGACGCCATAGTGTTCCACGCAGGCACAGCGAAGAAAGAAGGCAAGACGGTGACGGCAGGCGGACGTGTGCTGGCGGTGACGGCCATCGACGAAAACTTGCCCGGGGCACTGTTGAAGGCATACCAGGAGGCGGAAAAAATCACGTTTGACGGAAAATACAACAGGAAAGACATCGGGCAGGACCTTCTGCAGTTGTGACTCCGTGCCTGGAGAGGGCGGGAAATATAGGTTATACAGGTATTTGAAAAAACGATTAGTGGCTTGAAGAAATTGGTTTATCTTGCAGGGTGGTTTGTAGGGGCGCGGTTTCTGGGCAGGAAGCGTCCGCTGCAGACGGTGCTGTTCATCACCGACGCCTGCAGTTTGTCGTGTCGCCACTGTGCGATATACAACCACAGGAACCCTGTGATGAAGTCGTACCGTCAGATTGAGGACGAGCTGAGATACAGCTATGACCAGGGGAGCAGGTTTGTTGACTTCGAAGGGGGCGAGCCGCTGCTGTGGCGAGAAGGGGGGATGGACATCAACTCGCTGGTGGATTTGGCGAAGTCGATGGGTTTCTATTCATGCACCATCACGACCAACGCGCAGCAGCCGATGAAAGGGCTGAAGGCCGACAGCATCTGGGTGAGCCTCGACGGCATCGGAGCGGTGCACGACGACATACGGGGCGAGGGAGCGTTTGCGAAGCTGGAGAAAAACATAGCAGAAAGCGGGCACAAGGCGGTGAGCGTGAACATGACGATAAACAACCGCAACTACACCAACGTAGAGGAGGTGGTGGGATATGTGAAGAAGAGCCCCTATCTGCGTCAGGTTTCGTTCAGTTTCCACACACCCTACGAGGGTACGGAACACCTGTTTCTCGACTGGGGACGCCGCGCCGAGGTGGTTGACCGGCTGATAGAGCTGAAGAAAAAGGGGGCGCCGATAATGAACAGCGTGTCGGGATTGAGGAAACTGCGCGACAACAACTTCAAGAAGCACTGCTGGGTGTCGAACTTCATACTGCACGACGGCACGAAGTTTGCCGAATGCACGGGCAAGGCGGCAGACATCTGCGACCGTTGCGGATTCGGCATGGCGGGCGAGATGAGCAGCGTGTTTGAGTTCAAAACGGACACACTTTTGGCTGGGATGAAACTTAGGGTGGTGTAAATTGTGAAGGTGTGAAGGTGTGAAATTGTGAAATTGAAAAGAGATGTTTGGCTGGATAAAAAATATTTTTGGAAACAACAAAACCGTTGAGACGGAGGAGGAACGTGCAATGAGGTATATGATTGTAGGACTTGGGAACGTGGGTATGGAGTATGAGGGGACACGCCACAACAGCGGCTTCATGGTGGTTGACGCGTTGGCCAAGGACGCCGATGTGAAATGGACATTGGGGCGGCTTGCGATGACCGCCGAGATGAAGCTGAAGGGGAAGCAGGTGTTGCTGGTGAAGCCGACCACCTTCATGAACCTGAGCGGCAAGGCGGTGCGCTACTGGATGAACGAAACCAAGACACCGCTGGAGAACGTGCTGGTGGTGGTTGACGACATAGCCCTGCCGGTGGGCGAGTTGCGCATGAAGAAACAGGGCGGAGCCGGCGGGCACAACGGATTGACAGACATAGAGCAGCTGCTGGGCACCAACGCCTACTGCAGGTTGAGGGTCGGCATAGGCGACCGCTTCTCAAAAGGGCGTCAAATCGACTATGTGCTGGGGCGTTTCACGGCAGACGAGCTCGCCACAATGGAGCCAAAACTGACAGAAGCCGTTGAGATGATAAAGACATTCGTGACACAGGGGGCAGACAGAGCGATGAACATGTTTAACCATAGGAAAGGGGCTAACGAACGATAAAAAGTGACGAGGAGATGCGTAGTTTAGCGATAGATGTAGGGAACACACGGGCGAAGGTGGCGCTGTTTGAAGACGGTGTCATGAAGTGCTGCGAGGTATGCACCGATGGAGTCCTGCCCTCCGCCGACCGCTCCATCGCATCGCTGACGGGCAAACGACCCGATTGGCTGCCTTCAGGGTGCCTCGAGGTAAGCCATCGGCTAAAACTACCCATCACGCTTGACTATGCCACGCCCGAGACGCTGGGAAGCGACAGAATAGCTGCGTCGAGCGCCGCATGGTGCGCCTATAAGGGGCATCCGCTCATGGTGGTGGATGCCGGCACTTGCGTCACGGTTGATTATGTCTCGAAAGACGGAGTATATCATGGAGGGGCAATCCTGCCGGGAATAGAGATGAAATTTAAGGCACTGAATACTTTTACAGCACGATTGCCGTTATTAAATATTAGCGATGGTGAGAGCTGCGTCGAACCAGTGGGCAACAGCACCCGAGCATCGATAGAGTCGGGGGTGGTATGCGCCCTCCGTTATGCTCTGGAGGGCTACGCCCGTGAGCTGACGTGCCGAGCGGGTGAGGATGTGCAAGTGGTGGTGACCGGCGGCGACGCATCACGCCTGAACGCAGAATGGCCGAACGACCCCTATCTGGTTATGCGCGGCTTGAACGAAATACTAATGATGAACCTGTAAAACCGTTATAATGAACAAACTGCTGACCGTACTATCAATTTGCATACTGCTGTGTGCATCGACGGCAAAAGCACAAAACGGCTTGAACTCACCCTATTCACAGTTCGGCATCGGAGTCAGCGATTTCCCGTACAGCTCGCCGTACACCATAGGGCGCGGCGCTTTCCTTGCAGCCGGAGCACCGAACATGATTAATGTCTATAACCCCGCCACATACGGAAGCATCACCAGCCGCAGTTTCGTGTTCGACGTGGGATTGGGAGTGCAGATGAACTGGATGAAAGACAGCAAGAACGAAGAGTTTGACGCCGACGGCTATCTGTCGCATCTCTCCATAGCGTTCCCTTTCTGTAAATGGTGGAAAACATCGTTCACGGTACAGCCCTTTGCTGATGTGGAGTACAACTTCTCCATACCATCCGTTGACACAAACAGCTACGGCAAGATGAACACCGAATACAGCGGCTCGGGCGGAGCCAACCGGTTCACCTGGGGTCACGCGTTCAACATAGGCGAACGTTTCGCCCTGGGCTTCAACGCACACCTACTGTATGGCAACATGACACGCTACATCACCTACGATTTCCTGGCCAACGACACCTCGTTCTTCATCGACAACCAGAGGCAGAAGAACACCCGCATACTGAACTTCAGTACCGACTTCGGATTCCACTACAGCCAGCCGATTGCTGAGAAATACAACCTCTCGGTGGGGCTCACGATGCGACCTTCGATACGACAGTCGGTGAAAGAAAGCGCATACAAGTACACGCTCGTGAACAACAATGCCCGCGAGGTGATATATCCCGCCGACGGCGAGGAATCGGAATACAAGAGCCATGTGATGGAGGGTTGGAGCGCCGGAGTAGGTCTTTCGTTCACACGCAGCGACCGCTGGCAGGTCACATTCGACTGGGTGTGGGCACAATGGAACGGGCTGAAATATGAAGATGGTGCTGACACACGAATAGTCGGAGAAGGCGACATCATCTACAAACCTTACAACCGCATCGCACTAGGCTTTGCTTGGATAGGCAACTCGCAAGGTAGCTACTACTGGCAACGGGTAGGATACAGCTTAGGGTTGCATTACGAAATGAACAAACTCAACACCACCAACACGGGTATCGATGCGTATGGCCTTGGAGTTGGGGTGACACTACCGATGCGTAAAGGACGTTCAGCCATCCATTTGGCAGCGGGATACAGCCGTTTTGGGCAGTCGGACCTACTGGTGAGGGACTGCTTGACCGTCGGCATCTCGTTCGGCAGCTGCGAGAACTGGTTCATGAAGAGGAAATACAACTAAAACCCATAATATAATCCGCTAATTGTAAGCGTATTAAATAATACGAAAGCAATTTTCAACAAAAACAAAATACTAAATCATAAAACAAACAAAACAGCCACTATGAAAACTCCAAGACTTGTATTGACAGCGATGCTGGTATCCGCTATGGGAATCAGCGCAAGCGCCCAGAACTGGGGTTGCACGGATGAAGTACGCGAGACGGTTCTTGAAGACGTATCGGTATATCAGTCAAGCATGAAATATTTCAAAGAGACGAAAGACGTTCGTTATCTTGAGGAAGCCTACCCACACTGGAAAGTCGTTGTGGAGAAATGTCCGAAGCAGAGCAAAAACCTCTACATCAATGGTGACAAAATCATAAACGGCCTGCTCGCCAAAACCACCGACGAGGCAAAGAGAGAGGAATATATCAACGCCCTGATGGCGATGCACGACAAGCGCATCGAGGCATATCCCAACGACAAAGCTGAGATACTGGCAAAGAAAGCAAAGGACATAGACCTTTTGAAGAAAGACGCCGGTCTTAAAGAAAGCTATGACATCTATACCGAAGCCATCAACCTGGGAGGTGAGAAGCTTGACGCTTTCTACATCTATCAGTATTTCATGGTGACGGTGAAATACGTAAGAGCTGGTTTCGCCGAGCCTACCTTGGTGGTTGACAACTACGACATCGCCAGCGACTTGCTGGAAAAAGAGGTGCAGGAGTGTTACAAGGACACCGTCAACCCCGACACAGTGAGGGCCAACCAGATACGTGAAAGCATTGGAAACGTAGAGGCAGTGTTCTCGCCCTATGCCACCTGCGACCAGTTGGTTGAGATATACAAACAGAAGTTCGAGGCCACACCTGACAATGTGGAACTTCTGAAAAAAATCACCAACATCATGATGAAGAAAGGCTGCATTGAAGACCAGCTCTTCTTCGACGCCACCGAAAAACTGTACTCGCTGGAGCCGTCGCCCGTGACAGCCCTAAGAATGGGACTCATGAGCACCTCAAAGAAAAAATACAGCGATGCCGTGAAATATCTGAATGACGCCGTGAAAGGTCTGACCGAGAAGAAAGACATCTACAAAGCATACATAGCACTTGGAAACGCCAACAGTGGCATGGGCTCGATGGGCGCTGCTCGCAACGCCTATAACGACGCCGCTCGTACCGACCCCTCCAAAGGCGAGCCATATCTCTGCATCGCACAGCTGTATATGAAATTCCACAGCGTGGCAAGCGGTGACGGCATCAACGGACGCAGTGCATACTGGGCCGCCGCCGATGTGGCAGCCAAAGCCAAGAACATAGACAGCACACCCGAGATAGTGGCAGCCGCCAACCGCATCATAGGACAGTGTGCGGCAGCATTTCCTAAAAAAGCCGACGCATTCATGGTTGACCTCATCGACGGACACTCGTTCACTGTTCCCGGCATCGGTGTAGTAACGACTGTGCGTACAAAATAAGCCATCCCTCGGATGCCGCAGAGCAACCAGCGATATTCTCACTCCGGAAGCAAGGGTCATGCACTCTTGCTTTCGGTTTTGTTTGTTCTTTCATTTTCAGCTTGCTCCAATGACATCGAGAAGGTGCGTTTCTTCGACCAAAAAAGTCTTCCGGCACAGACAATCAAGGAAGCCTCAATGCACCACAGCACGTCGGGGAAAGTACAGATGGTGATGAGCACACCGCTGGTGCAGAAGTACATCACACCCGACAAACGCACCATCTATCCCGAGGGGCTGCACGTGAACTTTCTCAACCCCGACGGCAGCAACCGAGCCTATCTTTGGGCACTCCGCGCCGAGGAACTGACCGACAACAACATGGTGCAGGCGCACGACAGTGTGGTGATTATAGATTATGAGAACGGCGACACCGTATATCTGAAGAACCTTACATGGAACAGGGGCGAAGGGCGCATGTATTCAAACGAGCTCATCAGGGCTGTCAACGGACAACGACTGACCTACGGCGACGGTTTCGAGAGCGACGACCAGTTCACTAATCCACAGATATTCCACCAGCGAGGCACCATCGAATGGAGCGAAACACAGGATGAACAACAAGACTGAACAACGCGGATTTCTCTGGCTGAGCATAGTATTGCTTGCAGTGCTGCTCATCCTTCTGCTCATCCCCCACAAGAGCAAGACCGTCCCCATTGACGAATCCACCTCCGAAGCCATTGCAAAACTCGAGAGCCAGGACAGTTCATATCGCCATCAGCGACATCGTTCATACAATCGCAACAGAAACTCCATCAATCAAACGAAACAGTTCGCCTATAGGGATGACGAGCTCACGCAGCCAAATTTCGATCGCAACAGAACGGAGCAGCATATCCACACAATAGATTTGAACAGTGCCGACACACTTGAGTTGCAAGACCTTTACGGAATAGGACCATACTTTGCGAGAGGAATTGTCAAATACCGCAACCTTCTGGGTGGATATGTGAGCAAAGAACAACTGTTGGAGGTTTACGGCATGAACGACGACCGATACCAATCCATCGCACAATACATAACCATAGACACAACCAACATACGCAAAATCAACATCAACACGGCTGACTATGCAACCCTGCGCCGCCACCCATATATAGATGCCTACCAAGCCAAGGCCATCATCAAGCTACGCACGATGGGTGTGCGATTCTCAACACCTGCCGACATTCTCAAAGTTAGCATCATAGAACCAGAGACAGTAAACAAACTTACTCCATACATTACTTTCGAAGATGACACAATTCACAACGGGCAGGATGGCCCAAATGCTTAAAGCCACCGTTGAAGGTGACTCCAATGCCATAATTGTACGGCCGAGCAAGATAGAAGAAGCCGGCGAAGGTTCAATAACCTTCCTCGCCAACCCAAAATACGAACAATACTTCTACGACAACCAACCCACGGCTGTCATCGTTGACCGCAAATTCCAGCCGTCGCAACCGGTAAGCTCAACCCTGCTGAGGGTTGACAACCCCTATCTGGCCGTAGCCAAAGTGCTACATATCTTCAACACTGCCAACGCACCAAAGAAAGGCATTTCGTGCCACAGTCGCCGAGGGAGGCACTGCAAGATAGGCAAAGGCTGCTACATAGGACACTACGCCGTTCTTGGCAACCGAGTCGTCATCGGCAAAAATGTCAAGATATACCCCAATGTATATGTCGGTGACAATGTGACCATCGGCGACAACACAATCCTGTACTCGGGTGTTAAACTCTATCCCGACGTACAGATTGGCAGCAATTGCATCATCCACTCAGGAGCCGTGATAGGTGCCGACGGATTCGGTTTTGTTCCCTCGGATGAGGGTGTCTATTCGAAGATTGACCAAATTGGCAACGTGATTGTCGAAGACAATGTAGAGGTCGGAGCCAACAGCTGTATCGACCGCGCTACAATGGGATCGACCATCATACACCGCGGAGTGAAAATCGACAACCTGTGCCAAGTGGGGCACAACGTACAGGTGGGAGAGAATACGGTGATGTGCTCGCAGAGCGGCATAGCCGGAAGTTCGAAAGTGGGAGCACGCTGCCTGCTTACCGGACAGGTGGGCATCGTGGGGCACGTGGAAGTGGGCGACGACGTGAAGATTGGCGCCCAGAGCGGGGTGACGAAGAACGTGCCATCAGGGGCCACCATAGTAGGCTCGCCAGCCACCGAAGCATCGCGCCAAAAACGCAACTTTGCCATCATGCGCAATATGGAAGCCTTGCTCAACCGCATAGTTGCTCTGGAGAAAAAGACTTCTGAACAGTAGTACAAGCCACCAACAGGTGAAAGCGATTATCAACAAACTCTCCCCCACTCTGACAGTAGCCGCAACGCTGCTGCTATGGTGGCTGCTCAACCTAATATTGGCTGGATCTGTGGAACTGGCCAATGACGAAGCCTACTACTGGTGGTGGGCCTCTGACTGCGGCATTGACTGGGGATACTACGACCACCCGCCAGCAGTGGCTTGGCTAATATGGCTTTCACTCTGGATTCCAGGCGAACTTGGCGTGCGATTTTTCTCGACCTTGCTCCTTCCTCTCTACCTCTTACTCCTCTGGCATATATGGCTCTCTTTCAACCCCAATCCTTCCAAATCGTCAGCTCTATCTTTTATCGCAATTGCCTTCTCCATGCCACTTCTTCAGTTGTATGGGATACTGGCTCTCCCCGATGCACCCCTCCTCTTCTCAGCTACTGTATTTATCTGGGCATTGCTTCGCCTCTGGCGTAATCCGTCAGCATTAAATGCCCTTATAGTCGGTATTTCCACCGCTCTCATTGGCTACAGCAAATACCAGGGTGTCTTATTAGTTGCGACTGCACTTATTTTATATCTTGTCTATTCTCTCCGCAGTGAATCTACGACTGAACGACGCAAAATAACACTCTATGTTGTCATTTGGCTGATAACCGCTTTTCTGCTCTATTCTCCTCACATCCTATGGCTCTACCGTCACGACTGGGTCACTCTACGCTATCACCTCATAGAGCGCAGCTCTCTCCCCTACCGACCAACTTTTACACTCGAATATCTGCTGAATTTTTTCGCTGTATTCAACCCGTTGCTCCTATGGTTCCTCTACAAGGCTGTGCTCCACAAGGTCAGGAAGGCCACATTCCAGGACGCCCTTATGCTATGGACGTTTTTCTGTTATTTTCTTTTCTTCTTCTTGGCAAGCTTCAAGGGCCGCACCCAGCCACAGTGGACTCTTGTCGCAGTATTGCCAGCAGTATGGCTTCTCCTGGACGAATACGAACATTCTTCCTCTCGACCAACAAAAAAAGCCTTCCGCATAGTGCTCTACATATCAATCGCCGCCATGCTTTGCGTTCGGATCCTGATTCTCATCAATCCCCTGCATTTCAAAGGCGAACTATGGGACAACCGAAAGAACTGCATGGCGGTTGCTGCAATGGCGCAAGAGCGGCCAGTTGTAGTGTTGCATAACTACACCCTCCCATGCAAGTACATCTTCTACACCCACCGCCCTGCATGCTGCATACCCGTTTACTACGACCGCGACAGCCAGTGGCTGTACACCTCGGGCGACAGCGCCTACGCCTCCAAACCTGCCATAGTCATAGTACAAGACTGGCTCTCCGACCAGGTAATCCCCAACACTCCGTTCCATTGCATTGAGAACGACCGCTACCTGCCTCTCAGCCGTATTCACATAACCCCCCTCACCGCTGTAGCCTCAGACAGTTCGCTCTGCGCCACCCTCCTCATCTCAAATCCTTATCCATACGACTTGGTACCCACGGCTGACAACGACCTTAAATTGCGGCTCTCCACAATGGTCACCTCGCACGACGAGGCCAACACACTGTCGGCATTGAACGACACCATACCCGCCGAGACATCCACGACTGTAGAGTGCCGTTTCCAACTGGGCAATATGGCCGAGGCCATCCATTCCAAACCCATGAGATTCTGTATCCAAGCCAATGGAATTACCCCTTCTCACAACAGCAAACCCACACTGCTAAACCAAATACAACACTGAATGCGCTCATCCAAAATATTCTTATTCATCCTCACAGCCGTAGCTCTGCTTGCATTGCTCTGCCTTTTCTTCCCCGCCGATGGAGTAAAGCTTTTCGGCATCACTTTCCGTTTTCCCTCGCTCGAAAGAATCATGACACGCGAGGAGAAATTCAATATGGACGCCTTCCTCTCCGACGAGCAACGCCGTCAAGACAGCATAGCCAAAGTTCTCTCCGACTCCACCGACTACTACATAGCCCTTCTCAACGACAGTGCCACGCGATTCTATCTTCCCGATGACAACTTCACTTTCTTTGACGCCATGTTCGCCACTATGGACAGCGCTCAACACCAGCAGCGCACGGTTCGTGTGCTACACTACGGTGACTCTCAGGTCGAAATGGACCACATGACCAGCCGACTGCGGAGCGCGCTACAGGAGCAGTTCGGTGGCGGCGGCCCCGGATTGCTACCCCTTAACGGATTCACACCCGTCACAGCGGCACAGATATGGGCCAACGGCAGCTATGAGAAGCTCTCGAGCTTCGGCGACAGCACAGTGTCACGGTCTTCGGGCAACTACGGCCCGATGATGCAGTGCCATCGCATCAACGGCGCCGTCTCGGCAGGCATTCGACCCGCCGCCCATCGTGACTCAAACGACCGCATCCTACTCATCGACCACCTGCGAGTGCTGTTCAACAACCGCGGCGGCACTTTCTCGGCATCTCTCGATGTACCAACTGCAGGATACTCACAGGCATTCTCTTCATCCGCCGAAGGAGTTCAACATTTCGACTGGCAACTCGACAGCATTGCTGCCAAGATAAACCTGCACTACAGCGGCTCAGCCGACTTCTACGGCATCATGGCCGATTATGGTCATGGAGTGGCTGTTGACAACATACCCATGCGTGGTTGTTCAGGGCATCAGTTCAAGGGGGTGCGTGCCGACCTACTCACATCCGCCTACTCACAGATGGATGTCGCTCTGATAATACTGCAGTTCGGAGGCAACTCGGTGCCCTACATACGCGGCGAGAAAGCACTGGAGCGCTATTGTGAAGAACTAGGAGAACAAATCGACCACCTACACGCCTGCTGTCCAAACGCCACCATCCTCTTCATCGGTCCGTCAGATATGACCTCCACCGGCGAAGGTACATGGCAGACTTGGCGGTTCCTGCCCAACATAGTGGAAGGCCTACGGCAGATGGCCAACCAGCACGGCGCAGCATATTGGAGTATCTATGACGCCATGGGAGGGTGGAACTCTATGAAATCATGGGTCGATAATGGCTATGCCGGCAAAGACTATATGCACTTTACCCAAAAAGGAGCCGACATCATGGGCGACCGCCTCGCCCAAGCACTCCTGCTACAATACGAGTACTACAAGTTCCGCCAGCGTGGCGCTGATTTCCATCTGTCGGATTGTTCCAGCAACAACCCAAAACAATCAGAACCTATCAGTTCACGGTAACATTGTGCTCTTTCCCGTCGTCAACCAGGTCTATTGTTGTCGGGATTGCCATCGCTGACGACTGTCGCTCATACTTTATCACATACACCGCGCTACCGTAGCGGTAGCGCACAGTGAAGGTGTCCCACTCGGAAGGCACGCACGGTGCAATGGTCAGCTGATTACCGTTCTTGCGCAAGCCAAGGATATTCTCGATACCAGTTTTGTAAGCCCATGAGGCGGAACCAGTGTACCAAGTCCAGCCACCACGGCCAGGATGCTGCGGGTTGCTGTAGATGTCGGCAGCCATGCAGTAAGGCTCGACCTTGTATTTCAGCACGTCGGCGAGGGTCTGAGTGCGGTGGATTGGGTTGATGAGCGAATAGAGGAAGTAGGCCATATCGTAGCGTCCCTCTTTGAGCTGCGCCATGATGTACCACATAGCACCATGCGTGTATTGTCCGCCATTCTCGCGCACGCCCTCGGGGTAGTTCATGATATATCCCGGTGACGGTTGCGACTGATGGAACGCAGGCGTGAGGAGCTGGATTATCTCATGCTCACGGTTGACGAGGCGGTTGTCTGTCTCGCGCATCACGCTCTCTTTCTGCTCGGGCGTAGCCACGTCGGTAAGGATACTCCAGGCCTGAGAGATAAGGTCAATCTGACATTCGGTGTTGTTGCGGCTGCCCATCGGGTCGCCGTTGTCGTAGTAAGCGCGCAGGAACCAAGCACCGTCCCATGCCGCCGACTGTATGGCTTCGACAATGCGAGAACGGAACTGAGAGAGCTCGCCACAGTAGCTCAGGTCGGCGTCAGGCATCATCTGCGTAAGTTCTTCCATCTTGGGCAGCAGGTCGGCCAAGAAGAAGGCCACCCATACGCTCTCACCCTTACCCTGAGAGCCGACGGTGGACATGCCGTCGTTCCAGTCGCCGCAACCCATGAGCGGCAACCCGTGGACACCTATGCGCCCCATAGAACGGTTGACGGCGCGCCGCAGGTGCTCATACAGTGTCGCCATCTCCAGGTGTATGCCCTCCGACGACTGCTCACCACTGACATAGTTCATTCCTCTCTCGTTCTCGCCAGGTGCCAGCTGGTCGGACTGACAGAACGGAACCAGCTCGTTAAGTATAGCGGTGTCGCCCGTCACCTTGACATATTGGTAGGTGACGAACACCAGCCACAGGTAGTCGTCGCTGAATGTGGTTCGAGCCCCAAGGTGCATGCTCTCGTGCCACCAGTGCAACACGTCGCCTTCGGCAAACTGGTGAGCCGCATGATCGAGAATCTGTCTGCGGGCATATCCCGGGTCGCTGTACAGCAGGCTCATGACATCCTGCAGCTGGTCGCGGAAGCCGGTGGCGCCACCAACCTGATAGAAGCCGGCGCGGGCATAAAGTCGCGACGAATAAACCTGATAGAGATACCAGCGATTGAGCATATAGTTGAACGAACGGTCGGGCGTGTCAACCTGAATGTATCCCAGTTTCTCGTCCCAGAAAGCCAGCACTTTGCCGAACTCGCTGTTGATGTCGGCCAACGTGTGAGAAGCGGTTTGAGTGTCGGCGATAGTGCTGACCGCCAGCACAAACGCCACCTCACTCTCGCCATGCGCCTCAACGTCGAGTGTCAACCCTATGCTCTTGCGGTTAGGTGCGTCGAGCGAATAGCATACAGACGATTGACGGTCACTGACCGCAGCAATGCTGAGCACCTGGTTGTGATATATCGGATGATAGACGTTGCGCACACGTATGCACTGCGATGCCTCGTCCCACTCGGAATGCAGGAACCGCGCCGTCTGCTCCTCGCACATGCCCATCACCATCTTGTAAACCATATCCAACCTCACCGACTGCTTCTCCTCACTCTTGTTCTCCACCCTTATCTGGTAGTATTTCTCCATCTTATCGACAGGAACAAACACCCTGACACTAACCTTGAGGTCCGTATATTCGGCATCGAAGGCCGAATAACCCTGACTGTGGCGCGCCGTAGCGGGCACAAACTGGCACTTGTTGATGAGCAGCATCTCGCTGGCCTGGTCGCGCACCATGTCGTTGCTCCAGCTCGTAAGTTTAAATTGCTGAGCATTATATGCGAAAGTGAAGCCCGACATCGTCGAGCTGACCACACAGCCAAACTTGCCATTCGATATCACGTTCACCCAAGGCATAGGGGTGTTGGTGTTGGTCACCACATAGTCACGGCCCTCGTTGTCGAAGCCACCGTATTGGTTGTAGAAGTCGAGGCTGCTCCACACACGGAACTGTTTTTCCGATTTCATAGCCGGATATTCCACCTTGTCCTGATAGTGCTGGTTAGCCTCTTCGAGCTTGCGCAGCTGCTGCTCTATGGTGAGTCCGTCGCGTGTGTTGAAACAGAGGCGAGCAACAGTGTGAAGCAGTATGCGCTCCGCCTCGCTCAAGTCATCACCGTTAAGCACATATACATGGCCAGCGTCGCTGTGCGTTGACCAGAGGTGCTCGGTGTTCGACATGTTGCGTATGAAATGTGTCAGGCTGTCATGGTCGGCTCCCTTGGCGTCGTTGACTATCACCAGGTCGAGCCTTAGGCCGTGAATCTTGAAGTACTCAAACGCACGCAGCAGTTCTTTGGCAAAACCCGACTTCTCCAGCCTGTCCACCTCAAGCAGCAATATCGCCAAGTCGCCACTTATGCCGAAGCGCCAGAGGCCGCTCTGCGACAGAGTGTTCTTGGCCAGGATGTTCTGCCGTTCGTTGCCCAGCGTCGCCGTCTGCGCCATATATTTGCTGATGCTGTTATAGAGGCGCATCTGCGCACCCTTGAGCAGAGACAGGTCGGTGCGCATATTATTGAACACCGATGCAGTCTTGAAGGCATGCTCCACATCCACTGGAGTCTGGTAGCGTTCGGTCAGCTGAAGCAGCTGCTCTTTGGCTTTGGCGAAGGCTATGATAAGGTAAGCCTCCACCTTCTTGCCAGCCGGGATGTGCATGCGGCGGCGCATACTCATCACGGGGTCGAGCGTAGTACCCACCGTGCCGGTGAGCGTTCGATGGCTTTCTATTATGTCAGCGTGCTGCAGGCTGCCACCACGTCCGAGAAACTTCAGACGCGAGGACTCGTACTCAGCCAGCTGGTAGTTCAGTATTGGGGCAGCTTCATCGGGGTCTTCTTCCACCCACAGCTTGTGCAGCACATAGTTGCGGTTGCCATTGGCAGCCGGACGGTTGAACAGCAGTGCCTCGTGGTCGCTGTCATACTCGCTGTGAATCTTCATTCCGTTGAACACGCGGTGGCTCTCGTCCTCTGCGGCGGCGGCCAGCACCACCTCGCCATAGCTGGTAATTTCGAGGTCGATGTCGCGGTTGCCGGTATTAGAGAATGTGTAACGGCGTATCTCCGCCGAGCGGTCTTTCAGCACCGTCACCTCCGTCTTGGTCTCCACATCGTCGTCCAGTCGGCTGAAACATATCTTGTCGCTGGCGAAACTCACGTGATAAGACTTCGGCATCACGTCAAGAGGAGCGTAGGTTGCCGACCACAGGCGGTCGGTACGCAGATTACGCACAAAGAGATAGACACCGTGGTGGTCGGAGCTTATCTTGCGGTAGCGATTTATCATAACGCCCTTGTAGCGCGAGAATCCCGAGCCACGGTCGTTCATCAGCACCGTGTATTGCCCGTTGCTGATGACACCAATCTCCGGCACCGTTGCTATGGAGTCGTAGTCGCGTGCGTCGCTCTCCGTCTGTGTCTTCGAGTACTGGTAGCGTTTGTATTGCGTAACCTTCAGGTCTATGTAAGGCTTCACCTGCGCCTTCTCCTTAAGGAGCGTCTCCATCGACCGCATAGCAGGCTCCCGCATGAAATAGTTCTGCAGGCAATGGTCGCCCAAGTAGTTAGCCAAGCTGGCCAGTATCATGCCCTGATGGTGCGCATAGTGAGCCAGCACCGGCACATGATCCTCCTCGTCATAGCTCTCGTAGAATCCGTATGAACCGTCAACACTATTGCCCGACATCATCTTCAGACCCTTGAGCAGCTGCATGTTCTCATAGACAGCCCGGTCGTCCAACCCTATGGTCATCAGCGAACTGTAGGGCGAAATGACTATGCGGTCGGGCGTGGTGTTCTGGAATTTCAGATATGGCACCCCGAAGGCGTGGTATTTGTAGTTCTGCGCATCATCCAGCTCGTTGTAGGCCGTCTCGCTAATGCCCCACGGCAGGCGTCTCGACCCGTCGGTCTTCCGTACGAATGCACGCTGGGCGCGTATAGCGAAGCTGTAAGTCTCATCCATCAGCGTGTGCCGGTAGGTCGGCAAGAATATCAGCGGCATGAAGTACTCAAACAGCGTCCCGTACCACGACGCCACACCCTTATAGCCCTTATACTGCACCAGCGTCTTGTCAAGACAGAACCAATGCTTGTACGGAGCATCGCCCTGCGCGATGGTAAGGAAACTGGTCAACCTTGCCTCCGAAGCGAAGTTGTTGTAGTGATAAGGCAACAGCATGTGCGAGCCGTAGTCGTAACCTATGCTGAACACATCCAGCTCGCGGTTATACAGCTTCGTGAAGTCGCAGTTGTCTATCAGCCTGCACACCTTTGCCAGCAGTGCCTCCACCTGCTGATTATCGACTCCCGACAACTGACTGCCCAGGAAGCCCTTGACCACATAGAGGCAAGCCACGAAGTTGCCCGAGTCGCAAGTCGAGATGAAGAAGTGGGGCAACGCCCGCAACGTGTGTATGTCGTACCAGTTGAACAGATGTCCGTTCCATTTCTCCAGCTTCACCACCGTATCAATGATATGCTCCAGTCGCGACACCGCCTCTTTCTTCGAGATGAAGCCCAGCTCGGCGGCACTTATGACCGCCGTCAGCGAATAGCCAATGTTCGTAGGCGAAGTCTTGTAGTCGGTCTTTTTCTCACGGTTCAGCTGGTAGTTGTCGGGCACCAGCCAGTTGCTTTCCTCCGTCAGCATCGTGTCGAAGAAGTGCCAGGTATCTTTCGCCAATTCTTTCACCTCCTCACTCTCCAACGCATTCAGACTTTTCTTGCCGTCTGGCAGCTTCTTGCCGAGCACGTACATCAGGAATGGAGCCCCGCACCAGCTCACCACACAGAAAGCCCACGCCACCACCGTAAGCCACGGGAAGTCAGACGCCGAAACCACACAGAAACAGGTGAGCGCCGTTATCACAGCCGCACACACGTAGTTGAACCAGAACTTGCCTATATAGTCACCCAGCGTCCCTTTGGTGCTTTTCGACGCCTCGTCGCTCGGCACCCAGTTGAGCAGGTTCCTGTGGCTGAACCGCATCCGGTAGCAGCTCCTTATTATCGCGTCGGTGTACATCCACGCCTCCTTCGGCATCAGGGCAAACTGCACCACCGAGCGGCACACCACCACCCAGACGCCACGCATCAGCGTCATATAGTACTTGTAACGCTTGCCGACATGCGGCAAGCGAGCCACCTGCTCCAACAGGAAGAAGAGTATCGGCAGCGACACCACTATCAAGGCCACCACCGTAAGTGCGAAGGCGGCGGCATACCATATCATGAACGCAGGCTTCTGCGTCAGCACATAGAACAGCGCGAACTGATGGCTCTCGGCCTCCATACTCATCACAAAGCCCAGCATTATCAACACCAGCAGCGACGCATTGAGCACACTCCTGCGCAAGTTGTCGAATATCTTCCACCGGCCGATGGTGTTCACCTGGTTCTTCACCTTCTCGCCCTTCTCGTTCCGCACCTGGTTTTTCAGCCACCCTATCACCTGCCAGTCGCCGCGAGTCCAGCGGTGGTGGCGCTTTGCGTCGTCAATGTAGTTAGACGGGTTGTCGTCGAAGAGCTCCACATCGTTTATCAAGCCGCACCTTATGTGACATCCCTCGATCAGGTCATGGCTCAAAATGAGATTCTCGGGGAACGTGCCCTTCAGCACCTGCTGGAACACACGCAGGTCGTATATGCCCTTGCCGCAGAACGAGCCCTCGTTGAATATGTCTTGATACAGTTCGAACGACGCTGTCGTATATACGTCCAACCCGCCCAATCCGGCGAAAAGCTGCGCATAGCGACTCTTGTTCGTCACCTCGACGTCCACGTTCACGCGCGGCTGCATGATGCCGTAGCCGCTATCGACCCTGCGACCATCATGGCTCAGCTTCGCACGGTTCAGCGGATGCGCCATCGCACCCACCAGTTTTTGAGCCGAGTAGAGCACCAGCTCGGTGTCGGTGTCCAAGGTAATTATGAACTGTATCGGGCATCCACCGCCGGCCTTCGACCCATTGTCCCCGTTCAGCCAGCTCGACACCGTCTCGCAGCGGAAGCGTTTCGCCCTCTCCTCCTCACTCGTCTCGCCCAACAGCAACTCGTTGAAGTGCAGTATGGCGCCGCGCTTGCGCTCATGACCCAGCCAGCATCCTTCGCCCTCGCTCCACGCCCTCTTTCTATAGACAAAGTTGAATATCGGGGCCCCGTATTTCTCGTTGAGCTCCTTCACCTTCTCCATTCCGGCCTCGACCACCTCGTCGTCCCACGGTGCGTCCTCATCCTTATACGCCGCCGCATCGCCTATCAGCGTGTAGTACAGGTTCTGCTCTCGGAATGCCGACGTTCTGTCAGACGTTCCGTTGCCATCCTCACAATTTGAATTACCAAATTCAAAATTGACATGACCCTCGCCACGGTTGATGTTGCTCAGGTAATAGACTTCCAGCTGCTCCAGCAACTGTATGGTTTTCTCACGGTTCTTGAGTATCGTCGGCATAATCACCATCGTGGCATACTCATCAGGTATCATGCCGTCCTTGAACTTCAGACGGAAGGTCCCCCGCGGCTTGTGAAGGCGGTAAAGGACACGATTGAAAAGGTCAATCACTACCTGGCTTGCCGGCACGACGAAGAGCAGGGCGAATATCAGCGCCATCCACCACTCCGGCATGAACAGCCACGCAAGCCCGAAGGCTATTCCCAGCGTGCAAAGCGCCACAATCCACACGTATGCCTTGCCCCTCGCCTCCCATTTTTTCGGAGGGAAAAGCTCCCAACCCACATGACGGTTCTCTGTATCGGCCCGCTCGACCAGCCCCTTCACATAGTCATATTCCTTCACCCCCGCTTTCTTGCAGTTGCGCACTATCTTTGCGCGGTAGTCGTCCTTCGTCTTGTCGTACATCTGGCCGTACATGCCCGCCTTCTCACCTTCCAGCATCTTCTCGGAGTAGCTCACCCGCTCGACCAGCTCCGCCAGTGGCAGCTTAGTCATCTTCTTCAGCGAGTTGAAGATATTCATCATCTTCAGGTTCTCTTTGGCCGCCCTGTCCAGACGCTCCATGTCCGGCTTCTCGGTCACCCTGTAGTGATGCGCACCCTCGCTCTCCAGCTTCGCACACAGCTCGCCCAGCGCCCTTATAAGTTCCAGCTTCACCAGCGGCAGCAGCCCATACACCTCCTTGTAGTTCAGGTAGTCCTTCTGACCCGTCTGCACCTGCGTCAGGTAGCGGAACATCAGACCTTTGTCCACCTGCCAGTGGCACCTCTTCAGGTATCCCTGCAGCAAGTCCTCAATCAGTCTCAGCCGCTTCCGCTCTATCTTCCAGCCACCCCGCTCCAAGCCCTGCAGCTCGGCCTTCATCATCTTCTCCTGCTCGCTGACGATGTAGTAGTTGTCTAGCACCCACTCATTAGTGCTGCCCACCGTGCGCTCCCGCTTCGTCTCCTCCACCAGCAGCATGTAATATCGCGTGATACGTTTCACACTGTCCCTGAATACCTTATAAGTGCTCTTCATAACCTGAAAAAATATGATGTTGTTCAAAAGTGCAAAGATACGAAAAAAAGCGGTTTTATCGCAGATAGGTTGACGAAACTGTAGACGGTAGTCTCAACTACCAAGTGCAACACAGTTAAATAAAGCCTAAATTTATATTTTGGGGTATCAAAGTTTGAAAGTTTTCTAGGATGTGGTTCGTTTTTGGGGCGAGGGGTGGTTGGGGGTGTTGGTTATTTTTTGCTAAATATTTTTTTGGAGGTTGGGTGGGTGGGATTTATTTTGTATCTTTGTATGCTGAAAGAATCGGTGTTGCTTCATTATATAATGCGCTGTATCAATTATATAGGTTCGTTTACGTGGTTTTTTCCATTGTTTCTGGCTGCGATGCTACCACTTGTAACATGCTGTCAGTAAAATATTAAATCCATCACTTCTGTTTTACTTCTGTATCTCTGATGTATCAGGCTTGTATTACCGATGTTCCGGGTATAGGGTATGTTCGAGACCCATTCGTGACCCCTTTAGGGCTCCTCTTAGTGGGGGCTTACTTGGGGGGCTCCTGCTTTGCTTCGCTTGCTGGATTTGGTGGATTTACTAGATTGACTAGATATACTAGATTGGGTGGATTTGGTGGATTTGATGGATTGGTTTCGACTTGGACGTGCGACACGTGGTAAAGCTGGGGTGGTTGGGAAATTCTGATTCAATGTATATAGGGTTCAATTAAATATAGTATATAGGGTTCAACTGAATATATAATGTTAAACTAAAACTAAATGTTATGGCTACGGTATCCAAAGACGGGTTGATGCATGGAAAGATCAACGGGATGGTTTACTATGTGGTGGACGGGAAGCAGCGTGTGCGCGGCGCCGAGAAGAAGCACAAGGCGCGGAAGGAGGAGTCGGGGACGGGGACGCAGTGCGGCAGGTTCGGGATGATGTCGAAGGTGGCGGGGTGGCTGCTGCCTGTGATAAAGATAGGTCTGCACAAGGATGCGCGGAGGAGGAAGATTTTCCATCACAATATGTTCATGAGGCTGAACAAGGAGCTGTTTGCCGACGGGAGGGTGGATTATGAGAAGTTGATTGTGAGCAAGGGACAAGGGGTGGTGCCGATGGCGAGGTTCAGCAACCTGAGGGTGAGCAAGAGCGGTGTGATGGAGGCGGACTTCGACGGGAGGCTGGAGACGGAGAAGATGGAAGCGGTGTATGTGGCGGTGCTGTGCCCTGACTTGGGGGGATGCAAGCTGTATGGTCCTTTTGACCGGAGAGAGGGGCACCTGAGGGTGCAGATACCGCGCGGATGGCTGCGGCACGAGCTGCACGGATACGGCTTGGTACAGAGGACGGGGATGTTCACCTCGCCTAGCGAATACTTGCGGATTAACGGGCTTGTCGGGGGTGGTGAAGTTGTGGAGGAGTAAGATATATGGTGGCTGTCGCCGGATGTGAGCTTTATCAAAGTCGAGCTGATATCTTTATATCTTTTCGTATCTTTGCACTTTGGCTATCGGAATATCTAAAACTATAAACATATTAAAAATGAAGAAATTAATGGTAACCCTTATGGCACTTTCGCTCTTCGCCGCCTTCGGCTGCAAGAACAAGAAAGCAACCAACGAACCGCAGCAGCCTTCTGAAATTGAGCAGAAGGTGAACGAGTATGCAGAATTCACGCTGACCACGGACCTGAGCAAGCTCAGCGAGAAAGAGAAACAGCTTATCCCGGTGCTTATCGAGATAGCCGACATCATGGACGACCTTTACTGGGAGCAGTACTTCGGCACGGAGAACCGCAAGGCGTTGGACACGCTGAGCGACGCGGCCGTGAAGGAGTTTGCCATGCTGCAGTATGGCGCATGGGACCGCCTTGACTGCGAGAAGCCGTTTGTGCCCGGCTACGGCGAGCGTCCGCAGGGTTGCAACTTCTATCCTGCCGACATGACCAAAGAGGAGTTCGAGGCGTTGCAAGACCCCGAGAAGACCAGCCAGTACACGGTGATACGCCGCGACGAGAACGGTGCGCTGAAGGTGGAGCCCTATCATGAGGCCTACGCCGAGAAGCTGGCCAAGGTGGACGAGCTGATGGGCAAAGCCATAGAGCTGGCCGAGGACGAGGGGTTGAAGAACTATCTCACCGAGCGCCGCAAAGCCCTGCAGACGGACGACTACTTCGCCAGCGACATGGCTTGGATGGACATGAAGAACAGCAAAATCGACTTCGTGGTGGGACCTATCGAGAACTACGACGACGCATTGTTCGGCTACAAGACCTCGTATGAGTCGTTCATACTGGTAAAAGACGAGCAGTGGAGCAACGACCTTGCCAAGTTCGTGAAGATGCTCCCCGCGCTGCAGAAGCAGCTGCCCTGCGACGAGAAATACAAGAAAGAGGTGCCGGGCACCGAGAGCGACCTGAACGTGTATGACGCCATCTACTATGCCGGCGACTGCAACGCGGGCTCGAAGACCATAGCCATCAACCTGCCGAACGACGAGAGGGTGCACCTGAAGAAGGGAGCCCGCCGTCTGCAGCTGAAGAACGCCATGCAGGCCAAATTCGAGACGATACTCAAACCCATAGCCAACCTGTTCGTGTGCGACGACCAGATGGACAACGTGAACTTCAACGCCTTCTTCAGCAATGTATGCTTCCACGAGGTGGCCCACGGCCTTGGCATCAAGAACACCGTCACCGGCAAGGGCAACCTGAGAGAGGCTTTGAAAGAGCAGTACAGCGCATGGGAAGAGGCTAAAGCTGACATCTGCGGCCTGTTCCTCACCCAGACGCTCATCGAGCAGGGAGAAATCACCAACTGCACCGTTGAAGACGCCTACGTGACCTTCATAGCTGGCATACTGCGCAGCGTGCGTTTCGGCGCCACCGAAGCTCACGGCATAGCCAACATGATGTGCTTCAACTATCTGCAGGACAACGGCGCTTTCTCACGCAACGAGCAGGGCAAATATGTAGTGAATGTAGAGAAGATGCGTGAAGCCATCAACGGCTGGGCGGCTCTGATTCTTCAGGTTGAGGGCGACGGCGACTACGACTTCGCCAAGAAGTACGCCGCCGAGAACGGCATCATACGTGCCGACCTGCAGAAGGACCTCGACCTCATACGCGAGAACAACATACCGAAAGACATACGCTACAACCAAGGTCTGAAAGCCCTGGGCTTGTAAGCCGAAGGATATAGAAAAGTAGAAGGGGCGCATCGGATGATGCGCCCCTTGCTGTTTTGTAAAGTAATATTTCTAGTGTCCCATATCTGACCAGAACTTGATACGCATAAGGCGTATCTCTTCGTGGGTGTAGTCGGGGTCATCCTCAAACTCTTCGTAGGCATCGTCGAGCGAGCCGCCCTCCGACTTGCGCCAGTATTCCAGCAGCTCCTCCTGATGATCCTCTTCGATATTTTCGTTTATGTAGTAATCTATGTTCAGCCGGTTGCCTGAGAGGATGATATGCTCCATCTCGGTGAGCAGCTCATCCATAGTCATACCTTTGCCACGTGCGATGTCCTCGAGCGACATCTGCTTGTCAACCGAACGCACGATGTACAACTTGGCACTCGATTTGTTTACCACCGAGCGCACCACGATATCCTGCGGACGTTCGATCTCGTTCTCCTCGACGTATGTCTTTATGAGGTCGATGAACGGCTGGCCGTATTTCTGCGCCTTGCCGATGCCGACACCGACACAATGCGACAACTCGTCAATCGTGCACGGGTACTGAATCGTCATATCCTTGAGCGACCGTTCCTCGAAAATGACATACAACGGCAGTTTCTCTTTCGTGGCTATATCTTTGAGCAACGACTTCAGCTGTCTGAACAATCCCTCGTCGGCAGCCTCAATTGCACCGCCCGCCTCGGAGCTGTCGATCAGCTCGTCAGAAGCATCAGGCTGGCTATAGTCGTGGTCGCAGCTGACGGTCACATCGTATGGCGACTTCATGAAGCGGAACCCATCGGGGGTGATCTTCAGCACACCGTACTGCTCAATTTCCTTGACGAGCAACTTGCTATATACCGCCTGCCGAATGACAGCCTTCCAGTAAAGGTCGTCATGGTCGGTGCCTTGCCCGAACTGTTCGAGCTGGTCGTGCTTATAGGTCTTGGTGTGGGTGTTTACTCGACCCATCATGACGTCGATGACCTCCTTCATCTTGAAAGCCTGCTTCATGGCAAGGATTGTCTCCAACATATAGACGGTCTCCTCTTTTGCATCCATCCGCGGTTTGGGATGCAGGCAGTTGTCGCAGTTGCCACAGTTGGTTTCGGGATAATCTTCACCGAAATATTTGAGCAGGTTGGCTCGACGGCAAGCCGAGCTCTCGGCGTATGACACCATCTCCTGGACGAGTTGCTGAGCCTGCTCCTGTTCGGTGACGTTTTTGTCGGTGAAAAACTTGTAGAGTTTCTCGACATCCTGCTCACTGTAAAACGCTATACATTTGCCCTCGCCGCCGTCGCGACCTGCGCGACCCGTTTCCTGATAGTACCCCTCCAGGCTCTTCGGTATGTCATAGTGTATGACGAAGCGGACGTCCGGTTTGTCAATTCCCATGCCGAACGCAATGGTGGCGACGATCACATCGACCTCCTCCATCAGGAACTTGTCCTGATTCTCGGTCCTTACCTGAGAGTCGAGACCTGCATGATAGGGCAGTGCCTTGATGCCGTTGACGACCAGGAGCTCGGCGAGGTCCTCCACGCGCTTGCGCGTGAGACAATATATAATGCCGCTCTTGCCGCTGTTCTCTTTGATGAATTTTATTATCTCTTTGTGGAGAGCCACCGCCTCCGACGGTTTAGGACGCACCTCGTAGTAAAGATTCGGGCGGTTGAACGACGAGATAAAAATCTTGGCGTTCTCCATGCGGAGGTTTTTGATGATATCCTGCTGCACCTTGGGAGTGGCCGAGGCAGTGAGAGTCAGTATAGGCACGTCAGGGTTGATGGCACTGATGGCGTCACGCAACCTGCGGTATTCAGGGCGGAAGTCGTGACCCCACTCTGAAATGCAGTGAGCCTCGTCGATGGCGATAAAAGAGATCTTGATTTGATGGAGAAATTCGATAGTGTCGGGGCGGGAAAGGGTTTCCGGTGCCACATAAAGCATCTTGGTACCCCCTTTCAGGAGGTCGTCTTTCACGTCCTTTACCTGCTGTTTGTTAAGCGACGAGTTGAGGAAATGAGCGACATAGTCGTTGCCCGAGTTATATCGCACGGCATCCACTTGATTCTTCATGAGCGCGATGAGGGGCGACACAACGATAGCCGTACCCTCGCTCATGATGGCCGGCAACTGGTAGCAGAGCGACTTGCCACCACCCGTCGGCATAATCACAAAAGTGTCATTACCATCAAGAAGGCTCTGGATTATAGCCTCCTGGTCGCCTTTGAAACTGTCGAAGCCAAATATTTCCTTGAGCTTCTTTTGAAGTATAGTGCAGTCCGATTCCAAAATGTCTATTTTTTTGTTCAACCTATGGTATTCTGTCTGTGTAAGTATGTTTGTTCTCACCTCCTGTGTTTGCCCTTAAATGCGTTAAGAATGAGGTGACCGAGTTATGAATGCAACTTTTTTAGTACCTTTGCAAGGTTTTACAAAGTTAAGAATATTTGTTCACATATCCAAATAATATTTGAAGTGAAGACCAAAGAAGAGCTGCAACAAATTGCCAAACAGGTAATTAGAAATGAGCGTGAGGCAGTGGCTCAACTGGAGGAAAAAATAGATAACGCCTTTTCGGAGGCTGTAGAATTGCTTTATTCGACCAAAGGACGAGTGGTTGTAACCGGTATCGGCAAGAGTGCGAACATCGCCACCAAGATTGTTTCCACCCTCAATTCTACCGGCACCCCGTCTCTGTTTCTGCATGCAGCCGACGCCATACACGGCGATTTGGGCATGGTGCGCAAGGACGACACCGTGATTTGCCTCTCAAAGAGCGGCAACACGCCAGAAATCAAGGTGCTGGTGCCGCTGCTCAAGCAGTTTGGCAACAAGCTGATTGCCATCGTCGGCAACACCGACTCTTTCCTTGCCTCCGAAGCCGACATAGTGCTCGACACCACCGTCGAACACGAAGCCTGCCCGAACAACCTGGCGCCTACATCCTCAACCACCGCACAGCTGGTGATGGGCGACGCCTTGGCGGTGGCTCTTATCGAATGCCGCAACTTCACCGCCGCCGACTTCGCCCGTTTCCACCCAGGCGGAGCGCTGGGCAAACAGCTCTACATGCGTGTGTCAGACCTATCCGTTCAGAATGAGAAGCCACAGGTGACATCAGACACACCAGTGCGCGCCGTCATACTCGAAATGACCTCCAAGCGACTCGGCTGTGCCGTCGTGGTTGAAGACGGAAAACCCATCGGCATCATCACCGACGGCGACCTGCGACGCATGCTCAACCGCGACCAGCACGTGTCGCACATGAAAGCGTCAGACATCATGACCACGAACCCCAAATGCGTAGCCGAAAGCGAATACGCCGTCAACGCACTACATATAATGCAGCAGCGCAGCATAACACAGCTCATTGTAGTTTCCGATGATGGCCGCTACAGCGGAGTCGTCCATCTGCACGACATACTGCGCGAAGGAATAATTTAAAGAACACCTATCCAGTAACCCCACATAACACCTTCAGCTTTGGAACTACGTACAGAACATGTTGTCAAGAAATACCGCTCACGCACCGTCGTGAACGATGTGTCGGTCTCTGTGTCGCAGGGCGAGATAGTCGGACTACTGGGCCCTAACGGCGCCGGAAAGACCACCACTTTCTATATGATTGTCGGCATCATCAAGCCGTTCTCAGGAAAAGTGTTTCTGGACGACAAGGAGATTACACGGCAACCCATGTACAAACGCGCGCAGATGGGAGTCGGCTACCTTGCACAAGAAGCCTCGGTGTTTCGCCAGATGAGCGTGGAGAACAATATCATGTCGATACTCGAATTCCGCAAAGACCTCACCAAGGAGCAGCGGCACGAGAAGCTCGAATCGCTCATTGACGAATTCGGGCTAGGCAAGATACGCAAAAGCAAGGGCATACAGCTCTCCGGCGGCGAGCGTCGGCGTACCGAGATTGCGCGAGCCCTAGCCAACGACCCCAACTTCCTGCTTCTCGACGAGCCTTTTGCAGGAGTTGACCCCATTGCCGTTCAAGACATACAAGACATCGTAGCACACCTGAAAGAGAAGAACATAGGCATACTCATAACCGACCACAACGTCAACGAAACGCTCCGCATCACCGACCGCGCCTACCTCCTTTACGAAGGCAGCGTGCTCCATCAGGGCATCCCCGAGGAGATGGCCAACGACCCGGACGTCAGGGCCAAATATCTGGGACGCGACTTCGTATGGCATGGAAAGAAGGTTACACAAGAGCTCCAAAACCAACCCAGAAGTTAAAAGACTCAAACATTACATCAAGTGATTGACAAGTATTCAGACAGGGCACGTGTGATAAAGGCGATTATCCTCGCCATAGGCATCATCTTTGTCGCCCGTCTCGCAATGCTTCAGATATTCAGCAACAAATACCGAGCGCTTGCCGAACGGCAGTCGCTCCGCAACATAACGATATATCCAGCTCGAGGGCTGGTATATGACCGTCACGGCGAGCTGCTTGTCTATAACGACGTCGTCTATGACCTCATGGTGGTGCCGCGTTCCGTCCACGATTTGGACACGGCATACTTCTGCCGTTCCATCGGGATAACGCGTGAGGAGTTTGAGACCTACATGAACCGAGCACGAGGTTACTCCCCATACGTGGCCTCTCCTTTCATGAAACAAATCACCAAGGAAGACTATGCACGCTGGCAGAACCTGCTATATAAATTCGACGGTTTCTATGTCCAGAACCGCACCCTGCGTGTCTATCCCAGGCCTATAGCAGCCCATGTGCTCGGCTATGTAGGCGAGGTTGACGAAACCGAGATGGAGAAGAATCCGAAGTACGAGCTGGGCGACTATGTAGGCAAGAGCGGCATCGAGAAGACCTACGAAGACCTGCTCAGCGGCAAGAAGGGCAGGCGCGTTGTTCGTGTCGATGTGCACAGTCGCGAGATAGGACCCTACGAGAACGGAGCACACGACACCGTGCCAATAGCCGGAGAAAAGCTTTACAGCACCATCGACGCAGACCTGCAGGAATATGCCGAACGGCTTATGGCCAACAAACGAGGCTGTGTTGTGGCATTGGAGCCCTCCACAGGCGAGATTCTTGCGCTTGTTTCGGCACCTTCCTATAACCCCAACCTGCTGGTCGGACGTGTTCGCGGCGAGAACTACCTCAATCTGCTGCGCGACATCTCCAAACCGCTCTACAACCGCGCCCTGCAGGGGCAGTATCCACCAGGCTCCATCTTCAAGGTGGCACAGGCCATGATAGCCCTCGACCTCGGAGTCATCTCGCCAAACAGCGGCTTCGTGTGCGACAAATCACTTGTCGGCTGCCACAACCATCCCTCGGCCCGAAGCGTACAGGAGGCCATCAAGATGAGCTGCAACCCCTATTTCTATCAAGTCTATCGCCGTGTGATACAGCAGGGCAAGTATAAGAATATCTATAAAGACAGCCAGTATGGGCTTACCGTATGGCGCAACTACATGCTACGCATGGGCTTCGGACGCGCACTCGACATCGACCTGCCCAACGTCAAGAGCGGACGCATACCCGACACGACATACTACAACCGATGGTATGGAGCCGGACGATGGGCATTCTCGACCATATACAGCAACAGCATAGGTCAGGGAGAAGTCGAGGTGGTGCCACTACAAATGGCCAACCTAGCTGCCATTGTGGCCAACCGCGGCTACTACTACATCCCACACGTGGTACGCTTCTACGGCGACGACTCAACCAAGATTGAGAAATACTACGAGAAGCAGGAGACAGGCATTGAACCTGAGTTCTTCGACATCGCGGCCAAAGGAATGTATGATGTGGTGCACGGTGCCGGCGGAACAGGTCACAGAGCCGATGTGCCAGGTATCGCCGTATGCGGCAAGACCGGTACGGCCGAAAACTATGGCAACGACCACTCTGTCTTCATCTCGTTCGCGCCCATGGAAGACCCCAAAATTGCCCTCGCCGTCTATGTCGAGAACGCACAAGGCGGAGGCGGCACCTGGGCAGCCCCCATCTCAGGCCTCATCATAGAGAAGTACCTGAAAGGGGAGGTGCAGCGCAAAGATGTGGAGAAGATGTATGAAGAGATCAACCCATGCCAGAAACTGCCACTCACCAAACGCGTCAAGAAACCCAAGAAAAGCCGTCGTCGCTAACCGTAACGCATAACCACTCGTGAAAAGAAAAACTACATACAAGAAAACCGACAGTGCATCGCGACTCAGTTTCGACTGGCTCACCATTGGCCTCTACACCGCCTTGGTGCTTTTCGGTTGTTTCAACATCTATGCCGCCTGCTACAGCGAGGAACACAAGTTCATTTTCGACCTCGCCTCACAACATGGCAAGCAGATTCTCTGGATAGGCATTGCCGCAGTCGTGGCCTTCGTGACTCTGTATATTGAACCGCGAATCTTCTCCAACACAGCCTACATCATCTATGCTATCGCGCTGGGATTGCTAGTGTTGACGCTCTTTCTCGCAGTCACGGTCAACGGAGGCAAATCGTGGATTGACCTCGGATTCTTCCGACTGCAGCCATCAGAGTTTGCCAAATTCGCCACCGCACTCGCCCTAGCCAAATACGTGGGCAGCATCGATGTAAAAATCAACAGTTCCAAAGGACGCCTGATAGCGGCTGCGATGATACTCGTGCCGGCAGGCCTTATCCTGCTACAGCACGACACCGGTTCGGCGCTTGTCTTTGCTGCTTTTGTGCTGCCACTCTTCCGCGAAGGACTCACCAAATATGTGCTTATCTTCGCTGCCGTGGCCGTGACGCTTTTCGTGCTGGCACTGGTGCTCAACAAGTTCATCGTCATGGGCATTGTTCTGGCGGTTTGCATAGCCTATCTTTTCCTTTGGCTCAACCGCCGCAGCCGCAAGACCTATTTCAACACCGCCTTAATCTTCGTCCTCTCCTGCGTATTTGTATTCTCGGTTGATTTCGCTTTCCAGAAAGTACTCGAGCCACACCAGCGCGAGCGAATTGACGTCCTGCTCGGCAAGACACAGGACTTCAAGGGCGTTGGCTACAACGTACACCAATCAAAGATTGCCATCGGCTCGGGAGGATTCCACGGCAAAGGTTTCCTTCACGGCACCATTACCAAAGCCGACTTCGTACCCGAGCAGGAGACCGACTTTATTTTTTGCACTGTTGGCGAAGAGGGCGGATTCATCGGAAGCGCAGCTGTGGTCATCCTCTATGTTGCCCTGCTGCTGCGTCTGGTGCGTTTGGCCGAACGACAACGTTCCACCTTTGCACGCTTCTACGGCTATTCCGTAGTCAGCATACTTTTCGTTCACTTTTTCATTAATATCGGCATGGTTCTAGGGCTTGTGCCCGTCATAGGCATCCCACTCCCGTTCTTCAGCTACGGCGGTTCGTCGCTGTTGGCCTTCACCCTTCTGCTTTTCGTCTTCATTAAACAAGACAGCTACCGAGCCCAACTGCTTTGAACCATACGAAAAAAGCACTCACACAAATGGCAAAACAACCCACAAAAAAAGAAGACCGCTGCTCATTCTGCGGACTGCCGGAATCAGAGACAGGACAACTCATTTCAGGACTGAACGGTTGCATCTGCAAGTCATGCGTAGAACAGGCCGGCGAGATATACAAGAAGTACTACAAGAACTCCGAAATAGCAAAACTCGACGCCATTCCAATCCCCACACCGAAAGAGATAAAAGCGCACCTGGACCGATATGTCATCGGGCAAGACGACGCCAAGAAAGTGCTCTCAGTGGCAGTATATAACCACTACAAGCGCCTCAACTACAACGCCCGAAACAACAAGTCCAACGACACCGAGATAGAGAAGACCAACATTATCGTCGTAGGTGAGACCGGTACCGGCAAAACGCTTATGGCACGCACCATCGCAAAGATACTGCATGTGCCGTTCTGCATAGCCGACGCCACCACCCTGACCGAAGCAGGATATGTGGGCGACGATGTCGAGAATGTGCTGGTGCGGCTATTGCAAGCCGCCGACTACGATGTGGCGGCAGCGGAGCGAGGGATAGTATTCATCGACGAAATAGACAAAATAGCCCGAAAGAGCGACAACCCCTCAATCACACGCGACGTATCGGGCGAAGGAGTGCAGCAAGCCATGCTGAAACTGCTTGAAGGGGCTGTGGTCAACGTGCCGCCACAGGGAGGACGCAAACATCCGGAGCAGAAGATGATTGCCGTGAACACGCAGAACATACTCTTCATCGCAGGCGGAGCCTTCGACGGCATAGAACGAGACATAGCCTCACGCATGAAAACCAGCGTCATCGGCTTCAGCGGCAGCAAGACACGCGAAGAAATAGACCAGCACAACATGCTGCAGTACATCCAGCCTATGGATCTCAAGAAGTTCGGCCTTATACCCGAGCTCGTAGGACGCTTCCCGATGGTCACACACCTTCAGCCGCTCGACCGCGAGGCACTGCTTCGCATACTCACCGAGCCCAAGAACGCCCTCGTCAAGCAATACACCGAACTGTTCAAAATGGACGATGTGAAACTTACCTTCGAGCCCGCGGCACTTGAACTCATCGTTGACAAGGCCATCGAATACAAGCTCGGAGCCCGCGGTCTCCGTTCTATCGTAGAGACAGTCATGACCGACATTATGTTTGACCTACCCTCCAAACGCGGCAAGAGCGTCACCATCAACGAAGGCACCGTCAGGGAACACCTCGGGAAGCTGGAGACCATGAAACGTTGAAGACCTTGATAGACACACATACACACCTCTACCTGGACGACTTCGACGCAGACCGCGACGAAGTGGTGCGCCGCGCCATCGATGCCGGCGTTGACAAGCTGCTCCTTCCGGCGGTCGATTCCCTGTCTGTGGACCGTCTGCGCCAGATGGTCACCAACTATCCAGGCGTATGCTTCCCGATGGCAGGCCTGCACCCCACCTCAGTAACACACGACTACGAACACGAACTCCAACTGGTAGAACAGCAACTCCGACAACCCGAAGCCGACTATATAGCCGTAGGCGAAATTGGACTCGACCTCTACTGGGACACCGCTTGTCTGACCGAGCAGAAAGAGGTGTTGCTGCGCCAACTGCAGCTGGCCAATCAGCACCGTCTGCCCGTAGTGCTGCACCTTCGCAGTCCCAAAGAGCCAACCCCCGACACCGACGCATACGAACTCTTCTTCACCATCTGGAACACCCTCATGGCCGAGACTCAAAATTCACCCGGTGTAATGCACTGCTACAGCGGCACCATTGCACAGGCGCGACAGGCCGTCCAACTAGGCTTCGCCATCGGAGTGGGCGGAGTGGTGACATACAAGAACTCCGTTCTCCAACAGGTTGTCGCCGACATTCCGTTGGAGAACATCGTCGTCGAAACGGACTCACCGTACCTGGCCCCCATACCCCATCGCGGCCGACGCAACGAGAGCGCCTACATAGCCGATATAGTTGGTAAGATAGCCGACATCAAAGGACTCGACGAAGCCACCGTTGCACAACAGACCACACAGAACGCTCTCAACCTCTTCCCGAAGATGGCCTCAACCATGTGAATCACCTCTTTTTGCTGAAAATACCTGAAGATTTATTTCATTTTAGTATTTTTGCACTTCAATTCTCATCAATCATGACGCACGACAAGGAAATAAAGATTTACGAATGGGTCTCCTATGTGTTGCTTATAGGAGCCACCGCTGTGTTCATCATATTGCGCAAAGGGCATCCGGCCCTCTCCAACACGTTGACACTGCTGATTCTCGTGGTGGCCATGTTCATGCGTATGCTCATGGAGCGCGCACGCCGCAAATCTTTCGAAGAAGAGAACGAGTCGCTCAAGGCCGACCTCAAGCACCTTACCTCGCTCTTACGCAAGGAGAAACAAAACACAAAAGACAATTAATCGATTTTATTAACGATATATCATTACGTTTATGGCAACAACAACCGACATCAAAAACGGACTTTGCATCAACTTCAACAACGATATTTACTGCATCGTTGAGTTCCTCCACGTGAAACCTGGCAAGGGAGCCGCCTTCGTTCGCACCAAAATGCGCAACGTGAAGACCGGCCGCATGCTGGAGAACACCTTCCCCAGTGGTGCTAAGATTGACATCGTGCGCGTGGAACGTCGTCCCTACACCTACCTCTACAAAGAGGGCGACATGCACGTGTTCATGCACACCGAGACCTACGAGCAGATTTATATCCCCGAGCAGATAATCAACGCACCTCAGTTCCTCCGTGACGGTCAGTACGTCGAAATCACCGTCGATGCCGACACCGAGACCCCGTTGATGTGCGAGCTTCCGCCGTTTATCGAGACAGTGGTGACCTACACTGAGCCTGGATTTGCCGGCAACACCGCCACCAACGCAATGAAGGACGCCACCGTAGAGCCCGGTGTCACGATCCGCGTGCCGCTGTTCATCAAAGAAGGCGAGAAAATCAAGGTTGACACCCGCACCAACGAATACAGCGAGCGTATAAAATAGCATACACATGACTATTAAACATGTTACACGCAGAGGCGCTATGGCAGCGTCTCTGCTTCTTTTGACAGCCATGCTGACCGTCTCGTGCACACACAAGAAGAAAAGCCCAGCTGTGCAACAAGGGGTCGATTACAGCGCTGTGGCGACCCCAGCCTTCTCCGCCGACTCGGCCTATCGCTATGTCGAAGAGCAGCTCGCCTTCGGTTTCCGCACACCAGGCAGCAAAGGGCAGAAAGAATGTGCCGCCTATCTGCAAAATAAGATGAGGCAATGGTGCGACACAGTCATCGCGCAGCCATTCAGCACCGTGCTATGGAATGGGCAGACGGTCAGAGGGGAGAACATTATCGCCTCGCTGAACCCCGAGAAGGGCGACCGCATCATGCTCTGTGCCCATTGGGACAGCCGTCTCTGGGCCGACCACGACCCCGACAGCGCTAACTGGCGCAAGCCCATCATGGGAGCCAACGACGGAGCCAGCGGAGTGGCCACACTCATGGAGATGGCACGAGTGATGTCGGAAAAGCGTCCGTCGGTAGGAGTGGATTTCATCTTCTTCGATGTAGAAGACCAAGGCATGCCCGAATGGGCCGACCAAGACTACCAGGACAACACCTGGTGCAAGGGCTCGCAATACTGGGCACAGAACCCTCACCGACCGTATTACAGAGCCATCTATGGCATCCTGCTGGATATGGTAGGGACCAAACAACCCCGGTTCACCAAAGAAGAGATAAGCCGACGCTATGCGCCAGGCGTCATGGACAAGGTGTGGCGCGCTGCCGCCGCACTGGGACATTCATCCATTTTCGTTGACCAGAACACCGACGCCATACTCGACGACCACCTGTATGTGAACCAGATAGCCAACATACCCACGATAGACATAGTGCAGAACGACGTTGACTGCAGCTTCTTCCCGTTGTGGCACACCGTAGGCGACAACCTTGAGGCGGTGGACGGGAAAACCATGAAGACGGTAGCCGACGTAGTGATGAAGACAATCTACGGTGACTACGGCAACTGACCCCTCCCCTATACCGAGGGCGACAACAACCCGACACGGTGTTTAACGAAACACAATATAGCAAGCGACAAAACCCCAGCAGAGCGCGATGATATTCAAAATTCATAGTTCTAGATTCGCGATTGCACTAGTTGCCCTGTTGATGCTGCTCTGCGGCTGCAAGCATGAGAAACACTGCGACACGCCCATAGGTGCTGCGGCATGTTCGATAGACCCTAACTCGCCGATATACAACCGCCTGAACAACGTGGGAGGGTATGAGTATATAGTGGGAGGCAACCACGGGATATTCGTCATACGGACAGCCTTGAACGAGTTTGTTGCCTACGAGCGCACCTGTCCGCACGACCACTCGGTCGCTGTGGAGGTGGAGGACGGATGGGACGGGACGGTGCTGAAGTGCCCAGAATGCGGCAGCCAGTTCAACACCTACGCCAACGGAGTGCCGCTGGACGGCAGCAAGACGAGCTGTCCGCTGTACCAATACGGCACAACGTACGAAGGAGGGACCCTATATATCTATTAGGTGCGTGCCCGCACAGGGCGATTAAGTGGTCATCACGATGCGGTATAATTCATACGCCAGTTATTTCAAGTCGCTCTTCGGCGGGCGGGCACAGAAGCTCTCCATCGACGGGGGGTTCAGCTGTCCCAACCGCGACGGGACGAAAGGCACCGGCGGGTGCACGTTCTGCAACAACGAGGCCTTCAACCCCTCGTACTGCCGTGAGGCGAAAACCATCACCGAGCAGATAGACGAGGGCATCAAATTCCACCTCTGGCGCTACCGCAAGAGTGCCTGCTACCTCGCCTACTTCCAGACCTACAGCAACACCTACGCTCCGCTGGAGGAGCTACAGGAGCGCTATGAAGAGGCGCTCAGCCACCCGATGGTGTCGGGCATAATCATAGGCACGCGACCCGACTGTGTCGATGACGAGAAGCTGGATTATATCGCCTTGCTGAAGAAGCGCGGATTTGTAGGCCTCGAATACGGCATTGAGAGCTGCTATGACCGCACGCTTGAGGCCGTAGGACGCGGACACGACTTCGCCACTACACGACGTGCCGTAGAAGCCACCGCGAAGCGCGGGATTCACTGCGGCGGGCATTTCATATTGGGGCTGCCAGGCGAGACACGCGAGGAGATGGTAGCCTCTGCTGAAATAATAAACTCTTTGCCACTCAATACGGTGAAATTTCACCAACTGCAGATACTGAAAGGGACGCGACTGGCCGAAGAGCCAACAGAGAGGCGCGGCATGGCATTCGGGTTGGAAGAGTATATCGCGCTGGTGTGCGACATCGTGGAGCGTTTGCGGCCGGACTTGGCGATAGAACGCTTTGCCGGCGAGGTGCCGCCCCGCTACCAGGCGATGCCCGAACGAGCGTGGAAACGTCCAGATGGAAGGCTTGTACGAAATGAAGAGATAGGCGCAATGATTGAAGCTGAGCTTACGCGGAGAGATAGTCGGCAGGGGTGTCTGTTCCCTCGCGGTTAATCGTAAATAAGATATTTGCTGCGTATCTTCTTGTATTCCGACAAAGCGGGTTTCCACGATGCGCGGATAGCCTCCTCGCTCATGCCGGAAGCTATCTGTTTCCTCAACTCACCGTTTCCAGCGAGTTTCTCGAAGAAGTTGCTTTTCTGGAAGAAGCTGCCCTTAGGCACCCTCTTGTGCATTTCAATAAGATAACGGAGGCTGAACGCCGACGGAGCCGATGCCTGCTGCAGGTTGAGAGTGTCGCTGCCATAGGTGACGATCTCGAACGGCCAGTCGGTTCCGCGCCCCACGCCGCAGTTGGTCCCTTCGAACAGGCACAGCGATGGGTAGAGCGCTATGGCGTGGGAGCTACGCAGGTTGGGTGAAGGAGCTACGGGGAGTTGATATCCGACGCTGTCGCGACGGTAGCCTTGCATAGGTACCACCGTCAAGTCGCACTCCATTTTCCCTTTCAACCAGCCTTCGCCGTTGATCATCTGTGCATATTCGCCTATCGTCAATCCATAAACCACGGGAACGGGGTGCATGCCCACGAACGAGCGGTAGCGAGCGGTGTCGAGGACGGGCCCATCGACATAATGTCCGTTCGGATTAGGTCTGTCCAGCACCACCAGAGGTGTTGCGCTTTCGGCACAAGCTTCCATCACATAGTGGAGGGTGGAGATGTAGGTGTAGAACCGGCATCCGACATCCTGCAGGTCGAAGAGCACGACATCCACATCTTTCAGCTGCTCCTGCGTCGGTTTCTTGTTTTTGCCGTAAAGCGAGATGATAGGCAAGCCCGTCTTGGGGTCAACGCTGTTGTCCACTTTGGCGCCAGCGGCGGCAGTACCGCGAAAGCCGTGTTCGGGGCAGAAAATCTTTCTTATATCGGCACCCGACGCCAGCAAGGTATCAACGAGGTGGGTATTGCCGACAACAGAGGTCTGGTTGCCCACCACAGCCACACGCAAGGTTGAACGTTGACGGTTGACGGCTGAGAGCCGAGAGGTATTATCCATCAGCACCTCGGCACCCGTCTGCAAACCTTGGTGGGCGGGCGTCTCGCCTGCAACAGTTGCCTGCGCATGGCACGAAACGAGCAGTTGCGACATCATCGCAACAAACAAGAACGTGGCAAGCACCAATCGTTTTGTTGTCATTTTTCCCCCGTGTGTCCGAAGCCGCCAGTGCCGCGTTCGGTATCGGAGAGTTCGGTCACCTCGACTATCTCTGCCTGCTCGTGGCGAGCGATGACCATCTGCGCTATGCGCTCGCCGTCGTTTATGACGAAATCCTCTTGCGAGAGGTTTATCAGGATGACGCAAATCTCGCCGCGATAGTCAGCGTCGATGGTGCCGGGCGAGTTGAGTACGGTGACGCCTTTCTTCAGTGCCAAGCCGCTGCGCGGACGTACCTGAGCCTCAAAGCCTGCAGTCAATTCCATGAAGAGGCCTGTTTTTACGAGGCCTCTCTCCATCGGTTTCAGCGTTATAGGGCCGTCTGGCAGGAAAGCACGGAGGTCCATGCCAGCCGACTGCGCCGTCTCGTAGTGGGGCAGCGGGTGGTGCGACTTGTTGATTATCTTTATCTGCATTATTCCTCGGTATTGGCGCGTTTGCGGAGCACTTCGTCGATCATGCCGTATTCTTTAGCCTCTTCGGCGGTCATCCAGTGGTCACGGTCGCTGTCTTTCTCCACCTGCTCAATGGATTTGCCGCTGTGACTTGCTATGATCTCATAGAGCTCTTTCTTGAGTTTCTGAATCTCACGCACGGTGATCTCCATATCCGAAGCTTGACCTTCGGCGCCGCCCATCGGCTGGTGAATCATCACGCGGCTGTGAGGCAGAGCCGAGCGCATACCCTTCTCTCCGGCGCAGAGCAGGACGGAAGCCATGGAAGCGGCAAGTCCTGTGCAGATGGTGGAGATCTTGGGGCTTATGAGCTGCATGGTGTCGTATATACCAAGTCCTGCATACACCGAGCCTCCCGGAGAATTGAGATAGATGGAGATGTCCTTCTGGCTATCTACCGATTCGAGAAAGAGCAGCTGAGCTTGTATGACGTTGGAGGTATAGTCGTCGATGGCGGTGCCGAGGAAGATGATGCGGTCGATCATGAGGCGCGAGAAGACGTCCATCTGGGTCATGTTGAGCTGACGCTCTTCGATGATATATGGGGTCAGCGAAGCCATCGGTGCGGCGCTCATGATGGCGCGGTTGGTCGCTGCCGTATATTTGGCGTAGGTGGTGCTGCTGATGCCACAGTGTTTGGTGGCAAATTTCTCAAATTCTGTCATGTTGAAAAGGTATTTGTTTTTTATTTATTTTCCTGAATTATAAAACGCCCAGAGGCTCTTTTTATTGTCTTTTTGCCTACTGCTCCAGATTCCACGTCTCAGACATCTCCCAGTTGGCGCGGAGCTGGAGGCTTTTTTTGAAGTAAATGACCGGTTCGGGCTGACGGTGCAGGTAGTAGTCGCCTGGAGTCCACTCGCCGTTGCCGTCGAGGTCGTCGAAGAGTCGCAGACGGTAGGTGGCAGGTTTCAGGTTCTCGAACTGGAACGATGACGCCAGCACCGCCTGTTGAGCCACCACGGTACCCTTGTCGTCGAGCAGCTGAACCACCGGCTGCTGCATCACACCGTTGACGGCTATGTCGAACAGCAGAGTGCCGTAGTCGCTGGCCGAGGTGAGCGTAGTGGTGATGACAAGCGAGTCGTTGTCGCGACCGTATAGATCGCGATAGTTACCTTTCGGGACAGTTAGCTTGTATTTCTCGCCCTGTTTCAGAGGTATGTCGCCAACTATGAAGCCGATTGTCTTGGAGGTGTCGAGCGTCAGGTGAGCCTTGATGGATGAACTGTCGGAGAAACAAAAGATAGAGACTGAATCGTCCAAAAGCGCGTGGACAGGCGCATCAAACCTAACTTTCATGGTGTCGAAATAGGGATGCGACGACGATATGAACGAGTGGACTCCGTTCAGGTCTTTTTCCGGGGTGTCGCTCTTGCGTTTAGACTTCCTGGGTTCACGGTATTTCACCACGAGAGTGTCGTTGAGCGAGGTGGCGGAATCAAGTAGCACAATATGCAACGAGTCGCAGGAGCGGCGCAAGGTCCACAAGCGCAGCGTATCGCCCTTGGAGTCGAGCGACCACACCACCGAGTCGGCTTCAACGACAGGCGACTGCATAGGCATCTGTGTGACTATCTGCAGAGAGCCTTTGGCTGTGAAACCGCTTTGCAGCACACGCTGAGTGTTGCTCTCCTTCATCGACATCTGGAGGAGGGGCATTTTATCGCCATCAGAAACAACCTCAGAGTCCGACTTCTTCTCAACAGTGTCGTTTTGCGATACGGTAGAGTCGGCTGGCTTGGGCATGACTTGTGCCGTCACCAATGTGTCGAGCCATCCTATTGCCTCAGATGCCGAGTATTTGAGGTTCTTGTCGGCATCGTCGAGCGCGACAAGCATGTAGCGGCCGGGAGTCATATAGTTGAAATGGAACGAGCCGTCGGAATCTGTGCGGGTTTGATAGGTTGGCGAGCCCAGGGCCACGATTGAGTCGCCCAGCGCCTCGTTCTCTTCGGTCATACGGTAGGCGGCCACCGTCACCGAAGTCTCGGTGGGCGACTGTTTGAGAGCATCGACCACCTTGCCGGAGATGGTCATCGAGTCGAGGGCATCGCCTGTCGAGAAGACATACTCGAACGAGGTCAGGGGGTTGCCTTCGTTGTAATCGACTATCGCGCCCTTGAACTGGAAGAGATAGGTGGTGTTGGGTGCGAGCGTATCGTTCAGCTTCACAATAAGGCTCTTGCCCTTTACCTGATATTCGGGCTTTTGCTTCATGGGCGGCGAGATGAGCACGTTGTTGTCGGCGTCCTTCATCGTGACATATTCGTCGAAGTCGATGCGGAACTTCTTGGCTGTGCAGTTGATGGACTCGCTCTGGGGGCTCACACCTTTGACCTTCGGCGGTTGCTTATCGACGGGGCCGCCCGAAGGATAGCCCTGCTTGGCACACGAGCTCAAGCTGCCAACCAGGATGGCCACAATGACTGATAAAGATATTTTGACAGATAGTTTCATTTCAGAACTGGAAATAAATGAACGGCTGAAGACCGGCGGTGACGAACTGGTAGAGCACAAAGACCGCAGCAACGACGACTAACAGCATAAGCCAAATGGGCATCGAGGCGAACCAGAGGCGGTAGCGGCGTTTGAAGCGTGCGGGCAGCCAATGTATGACCATTCCGATTGCAAAGATGAGAAAAATATTCCAATAGGCACCGACGATCTGAGGTATTTGTGCAAGATTCCAGTGCGAGCCCATCTGATCGACCATCTGCGACGCCGTGCGCCACGCCACCTCGTTGGCTTCGGCGGGGTTGAGATTTGAGCCGCTTCGGAAGAAGAGTCGGGTGAAGCTGATGAAGAGGAAGGTGATGAGGGTGTTCCAGACGAGTGTGAACTTGGAATTACGGGCTTCGAATTGCAAAGTATTTTGGTGTTTGAACAGCCGCGGGATGGTGACGAGGAGTATGCCGATGGTGGCGAAGCCGGTGAAATAGACGAAGAAGTTCATCGTGTGGGAGGGCAGGGCAAGCCGCAGGTCGAACACGGCGATGAAGATGAACGTGATGGCGATGATACGTGCCCAGGGGCCCAGTTTCTTCCACCATTTGTACGCCAGAATACCCAATCCGTTCAATCCGCCCCAGGTGATGAAGTTGAACGATGCCCCATGCCAGAGGCCTCCCAGCAGCATCGTGTCCATATTGTTGATGTTGGTGTTCATCTCGCGGCGGTGTTTCGGGATGATGACATATACCGCCACCAGCAATGTGGCAACGGAAGCAATAACTATCCACACCCACAGCGTGTTGGCCATAAATCCTACCGCAGCCATCACGATGGCGAGTATGAGATATGTGGCAACGGTGGCGTTGCGGTTGCCGCCGATGGGTATGTAGAGGTAGTCTTTGAGCCAGTTGGAGAGCGAGATATGCCAGCGTTTCCAGAACCCTGCGGGGTTGGTGGCCTTATAGGGCGAGTTGAAGTTGAGTGGCAGGTAGAATCCCATCAACATGGCGACACCGATGGCGATGTCGGTATAACCGGAGAAGTCGGCATACACCTGCAGCGAATAGACGAGAAGTGAGGCGAAATTCTCGAAAGGGGTGTAGAGCGACGGATTGTCGAAAACGCGGTCAACGAAGTTTACCGCCAGATAGTCGGCGAGTATCAGCTTCTTCGCCAATCCGTTCAGTATCCAGAAAAGAGCAATTCCAAACTGACGCCGCGTGAGGAAGAAGGGCTTGTAGAGCTGCGGGATGAACTGGTCGGCTCGCACGATAGGACCTGCCACCAGCTGTGGGAAGAAAGTGGTGTAAAAGCCAAAGTCAAGCACGTTTGACGCATGCCGCACCTTGCCCTTATAGACATCGACGATATAGCTGATGTTCTGGAAGGTGAAAAACGAGATGCCCACCGGAAGCAGTATCACCGAAGCATCGAAGCGGGCGGTGGCGGTGAAATGGTTAGACCAGCGCGCCAGCACGTTGACGGCTTCGAGGTGAGTGTGGAAGACGGTGTTGTAGATATCGGTGAAAAAATACGCGTACTTGAAGTAGGAGAGCACCAGCAGGTTGACCACCACCCCGAGAATCATAAGCGCCCTGGTCATCTTGCGTTTACCACCTGTGCGCAGCGAATCCATCCTTATGCCGAGTATCCAACCCACGAGGGTGGCGAAGATAAGCAGCAGCACGAAGAGGCCCGATGTCTTGTAGTAGAAGAAGAGGCTCACGAGGAAGAGGTAGCCGTTGCGCATCAGACGTCGTCCTTTGGAGAAAGGGCGCTTGCGACTACCAACCTCCACTATCGCACAGAACAATGCATAAACCAGCAGGAAGAACGCCCAGAAATTGAACTGGGTGAAGAGCAACGGGTGGGCGTTGTCGAAAGCGAAGAGGTCGGTAAGATAGTTAAGGAACAATTTTTATAACAGGATATGTTAATGCGTGAATGTTGTAGTTGGTTTATTGGTCTATCGGCGAATATTTTCCTACGCTGGTTTTGTTTCCGGCGACAGATTTCTGTCCGGCAGCCTTGAAAAATGCTTCGACGAAGAGGTCGCCCAGCAACTCGTAGCCGGCACGCGTGAAGTGTATGCGGTCGTTCTGGGCAAGTTTGTCGAGGCGCCATTTGTCCATCGACTCAAGCCCGCCCATAATCTCGAACTGATCCCACACAGCCCCATCGGTGTCTTTGGCCAAGCGATAGAAGACCTCACGCGCCAGCAATCCGTTGCGGTTCACGTGATACACCTTACGCTTCACTCGCTTGAAACTGTCGTTGTTGGTGATGAACACGAAGGCACAGTCGGGCGACACCTCGCGTATGGCTTTGCAGAGTGAAAGGTAGTTCTGGCGGAACACCGCTGTGTCGAAGTCTTTGGAGGCGGCGTCGTTGATACCGATGCCGAAAACCACCATATCGGGACGCACCATCTTCAGGTCTTCTGTCAGGTATGGGCATTTCTGCAGGTAGTCGGGCACCGCTGCTCCGTTCACACCCACAGAGTGGAGGGTGACTCCCGACCGCTTGTTGCCAAGATAGATGCCAGTGAGGGTGAAGGTGTGCAACGAGTCGCAGTTCAGCACCACTGCAAACGAATCTACTTCGTTGTGCAGGTTAAACACAAAACGACGCGTCTCCTCATCCACATAAGATGGCCACACCTCGCGGTCCTCGACTCTCAACAGCGGCACCACCCCTTCGGGCGAGTAGCCGAGCAGCACTATACGGTCGGTATGCCAGTCGATGGTGCTGTCGTTGTTCCAGTAGCGTATCACCGAGAAGGTGTCGGCGGCAGTGACGGCGATGCCACACAAACCCAACTCCTTCTGCGGTTCCTTATACACGTTGCGCGTCAACCCCATCTTCTCTTTGCAGCTTATGCGGTAGTCGGCGGGATTGTTGCATTTGGCAGCCGCTGAGTAGGGGAATACAAGTCCTCGGTCGGACACACCCGCTCTTTTCACCAGATGGCGACGGATGCGGTGACTCATGGTGCCCGCCTGCACATGTGAGCCTCCGATGTGCATGATGCTCACGCGTCCGCGCCCGTTCTGCTGCAGAGAGTTCCATTTGTCGAAGAAAGACTTCATCGACGACGACGCGGTGTCGTACTTAAGAATGTTGGCTGAAAGATTGATCTTGGCGTGCTTACATTCTTTCACCGTATTCTCGACACTCTGCGCCGATATACCACCACAAACAAACATGGCGGCAATCAGCATTATATGATAATTAAAACGATTCAAAACTGTTCTTGGTGGTTAGCGGTCAACTTGAAACTAAAAACTAATCCCTGTATCCTATTGTACGTCTCACCTCATCGATGGTTTTCCGTGCGCTCTCGCGGGCTTTTTCTTTTCCTCTGTCAAGAATCTTGGCCATTCCCACCTCGTCGGCCAAATATTCAGCGATACGCTCTCTTATGGGTGCCACAAAAGCCACCATATCCTCGGCCAGCTGTTTCTTCATGTCGCCGTAGCGTATCTGGCAGCTGTTGTACAGCTCGTCGAAGTGAGCCACCGCCTCGGGCGACGACACCGCACTCATCAGCGCGAAGAGGTTCTCTATCTCTTCTGGCTTCTTCTGGTTCCTCTCCGTAGGGCCGCTGTCGCTCTTCGCCTTCATCACCTTTTTGCGTATCACCGCGTCTTCGTCGGTAAGGAAGATGGTGCTGGCCTCACCTTCGCTCTTACCCATCTTGCCGGCACCGTTCAATGCCGGAATCTTCACCAACCCCGTGGACGACCCTATGGCCTGCGGCAGGGGGAACACCTCCTTTCCATACATGTTGTTGAAGCGCTGTGCGAACACCCTCGTCATCTCCAGATGTTGTTCCTGGTCCTTGCCTACAGGCACCTTGTTGGCTTTGTGTATCAGTATGTCCGCCGCCATCAGCGTCGGGTAGGTCAGCAGGCCTGCGTTCACGTTGTTCGGGTTCTGGCGCACTTTGTCTTTGAACGAGGTCACCCTCTCCAGCTCGCCTAGGTAAGCGTTCATGTTGAAGAAAAGATACAACTCAACCGTCTCCGGCAGGTCGCTCTGCAGATATACCGTAGCCTTCTCCGGGTCAAGTCCTGCGGCGAGGTAGGCCGCCATGATCTTGCGGGCGTCGCCGTAGATGCTTCCGGGCGTCGGATGTGTCGTCAGCGAATGGTAATCTGCGATGAAGAAATAGCAGTCGTATTCCTCTTGCATCTTCACGAAGTTGCGCAGAGCGCCGAAGTAGTTTCCCAGATGCAGGTTTCCAGTCGGACGGATGCCGCTGCACACAATGTCTCTATTTTTCATAATGTTTCAGTTTTCACTTTAATTGCCCATGCGGGCACTCTCTATTCTCGATTTAGATGCAAAATTACAGATAAATATTAACATGGCGCACCCCTCAACCGCCCAATTTTCAACTATAGTATGTCAACTAATCAACGACCGCAACTCTGGCAGCAACCCTTTGTCGGCTGGGAGCCATCTTACCGAGTCTAGCTGGTTGGCCGAGAGCCATCGGGCGGCCTCGTGCTCGTTGAGGTGTAGCGAGTCGCTTGCCAGCGAGCAGAGATAGCAATGCATCGTAAGGTGAAACACAGGGTAGTCGTATTCTACGGTCGTCATAAACCGCTCCACATCTATCTCCGCCGAGAGTTCCTCGCTTATCTCCCTCTTCAGCGCCTCTTCCGGCGACTCGCCCGCTTCCATCTTCCCGCCAGGAAACTCCCACCAGTCTTTCCAGTCGCCGTAACCCCTCTGGGTGGCGAAGATTTTGTCGCCTTTCCTGATAATGGCGGCCACAACCACTATCTGCTTCATCTTATCTCCACTGCCGGCCATCCGTAATCTTGGTAATAATGCACCTTCATGTTGTGGCTGCGCACGTACACTCCCAGTTGCTCGTTGCGTACGGCTTCGCGTACCTGTTCGTTGGAGTGGATGTTCTCGTAGATGTCGTAGTAGCTGCCAAATATTCGCTTGGCGCTGGCTATGTTGCCAGCACCGTCCACCGTCTGTTCGAAGCCGGTAACCTTGTATTTGCCGCCCTCCTTGTTCAAAGTCATTGCACCTGCATGATTGCCTCCGGAGACACATTTCAGCGTGTCGCCCTCTACGTTGTACCACATCACCCAGAAGTCGCCCATAAAGAGCCCCTCCTCTTCGTGTATCATTACCATCGTCGGGATGCAGAGCTCGCCTTTGGCGTAGAGCTCGCCAATCTCGCTCACTAGATATTCGCCGATGGCGCTGCGCACCGCCTGCTCATCGCGGTTGATGGCTATATGTCGGACGCAGTCGGCCTTGTGCCCGTCGAAGTCGGATATGAGCCATGCTCCGTTCACCTTCTCCATAGCGAGTTTGTGCTCCTCAATGTCCGACATGGGGTCAAACGAGCCGTCCTCCCACTTTTGTCGCACGTTGATAGTGGCCACAGCGTGGGTTTTGTCGGTCAGCTCGACGCCAACCACCTCGAAGTCGGCTATCGTGCCGCCGTTGCCCGTCACGAAGTAGTAGAGCCATTCGTGGTCGAGCGCTTCGAATTCCGGCAGGAGGTTAAACATAGTGTCCAACACAGCGTAGAAGTCCTCGGTCATATAGTCGCGCGACTGCTCGAGCAGCTCGTGGTCGGGGATATACTTACACAGTTCCGCAGCCCTTTCCTTGAGCTGCTTTTCCTCATTATTGTTGCAAGCCACCATAAGCAAGGCCGCCGCAACGATAAAAGCTATTTTTTTCATTGTTGTTTATTTATCAATTCTTGTTCAAAATCACCAAAGCCGCAATAACCCCGGGCACCCATCCGGCACATGTGAGGATAAGGACTATGAGAAACGAGCCGCACCCGCGGTCGATCACTGCCAACGGCGGGAAAATGATGGCTAAAAGCACTCTCCAGAATGACATTGTCTTATTGTTTTATTCGTTCTTCATTTCTTCCTACGAGACGTTGCATCACTACGGCGCAGGAGGCGTCGCCGGTCACTGACATCACCGTCCTTCCCATATCTATGATGCGGTCGATGCCCGCCGCCACAGCCACACACTCCACCGGGATGCCCGCCGAAGCGAACACCATAGCCATCAGCGCCAGGCTTCCACCCGGGATTCCGGGTGTGCCGATAGAAGCCACCGTCGAGGCGAAGGCGATAGCCAGATACTGACCCATCGTGAGCTCTATCCCGCAGCATTGCGCCATGAACACCGAAGCCACACCCAGGTATATGGCCACCCCGTCCATGTTGATTGTGGCGCCCAGCGAGAGCACGAATCGGCCAGTATCCTTGCTCACCCCCATCTTTTCGGTACATTGCATCGTGTAGGGCAGCGTCGCCACCGACGAGTCGCTCGAGAAAGCGAAAAGCATAGCGGGTTGCAAACCTTTGTAAAACTTCAACGGCGACATCTTGCCCAGCAGCCCCACCGCCGAGCTGTAAACCACCGCCGCGTGGATGAAGAAGCAGAGGTAAGCCAACCCCAGCAACGCAGCGTAGGAAGCCAGCACCGAAGGTCCGTTGTCCACCACCACAGGCGTCAGCATACAGAACACCCCGAGGGGCGCCAACGCCATGATATATCCCAGCACCTTGCCCACCACCTCGTTGAGGCTCAGCGTCACCTTCCGCGCCATCTCGCCCTTCTCGCCCACATGCACCATAGCGATGCCGAAGAAGAGCGCTATCACGATGACCGGCATCATCTCCATCTTGACTAACGGCTCTATGATATTGCTGGGAAACATGTTGACCACCTGATCCATCACCGAGAGTCGCTGCACCTCGGCGGCCCCACCCGCCGATTCGGGAGCGATATGTATGAGCGGTATAACCCCTCTCAGAAGGCTCGGCACCACCAAGCCCAAGGTGACCGCGAAGAGGGTCGTCACCATAAAGTAGAGCAGGGCGCGCAACCCCAGCGAGCCCACCTTCTTCACGTCGTTCATCGAGAGGATGCCCGCCATGATGGAGAAGAGCACCAGCGGCACCACGATAAACTTCAGCAGGTTGAGGAAGATGGTGCCTATGGGTTTGATATATCCGTTGACGAAGTCGGCTTGATGTTGCAGCAGCATGCCCGCCACCACCGCGAGCAGCAGCGCGAGGGCGATCTGGGTGGTGAGCGACGGTTTTCTTCTTAGCAGTTTCATCGGTTTTTGGGGGGTTTACTGAGGCAGACGGTCGGCTTTGCGGTAGCCCATGCCGGTCATGTGGCATACGAGACGGCCCTCCTGGTCGGTGATGCGCACTTCGGCCGAAGGGATCTTCTTGTGGTCGGCTACGTGTATCGCTTCAGCGCGCAGACGGTCGCCCGCCTTCGCGCCCGAGACGAACATGATGTTGTAGTTTATGCCCAGCGTGAGGTCTCCCTCTCGGTTCATCAGTGCCGCCATCGCCAGGTCGGCCAGTGTGAAGAGCGCACCGCCTTGACAGATGTTGCCTCCGTTCAGGTGGTCTTTGGTCACTGTCATCTCTGCGACAGCGTGGTGCTCATCCACCTCGGTGATGCGGCAGCCAGCATTGGAAGCGAAGCGGTCGGTGCTATTCAGTATGTCTTGTATATTCATTGGATTAACCTATAAAAATACCCTTGTTTCAAGTAGCGAAGATACAAAAATAATGCGAATTACAACAAACCTTCCGCATTTTTCAAACAACTTTTATGGGTGGTGCCGATTTCTCCCTGCCGATATGCGCCGTCTGCTTTCACTATCTCCACTCCTCCATCCCTTCGGCAGCCAGCGACGAGGGCTGCTCTTCGTCGAGCGTATAGGGCTTAGGGGTGTGGCGGTAGAGCGACAGGAGGTTCTCGTTGAGCTGCAGCTCTACACTGCGCATGGTTTGTTCCATGACCGAAGCCTTCAGCTCACACTCCCAGATGACAATCACATGCCAGCCGTTCTGCTGCAGAACGCGGTAGTTCTCTTGGTCACGCTCCCTGTTCCTCATGATTTTGTTCACCCAGAAAGCGCGGTTGGTGTTGGGAATCTTGCAACACTCCGAATTGGCGATTTGTACGTCATTCATACGCACCCCATGCCCATGCCAAAAACACCCATTCACGAAAATCGCCGTGCGGTAGGGGCGCATCACGATGTCGGGCTTGCCTGGCACACTTCTGACGTTCAAACGATAGCGATACCCATGGTTCCACAGCCATCTACGCACCTTCAGCTCGGGCTTGGTAGCCTTGCTTCGTATGCGCGACATGCAACGATGCCGCTGCTCCGGTGTCATAGTGTCGGTCATGGTTTTTTTATTATCACTCCTCATGCGATGCCCATGAGTACACAAACGCAAGGCCGGACATCGGTGTCAGGAACCGTGATGAGGAGGCAGCGTGGCTGAGGGTCAGGATTTCTGGCTGGTGATCTGGCGGAGGTAGTCGGTGCAGTCTTCGAAGGTCTTGAAAGTGTGGTCTTCGGGTACGATGGCGGGTATGACGTTCATTCGGCGCAGCATGTACATAGGTTGCGGCTGGATGATGGTCATAAGCACCGTGGCGCCACGATCCTGTATCTCCTTGATGGCGGTCTCCATAGCATAGAGGCCCGACTGATCCATAAAGCTCACCAGGCGCATGCGGATGATGACTATCTTGGCATCGACAGGCACATCGGTCATCACTTGCTTGAACTTGTTGATGGTACCGAAAAAGATAGGACCGTTGAGTCGCTGGATGTAGATGCTGTGCTTGGCTGTGTCGGGCATGCCACCTTCGTCGTTCCATGGGCTCTCTTTGTCGAAGTTGGTCATCTCCTGGCTGCTGTAGCCCCCTTCGACCAGGTCGGAGGCACGCTTCATAAAGAGGACACAAGCTATCACCATGCCGATGCCGACGGCGGTGAGCAGGTCAACAAAGACGGTTACAAGGAAGACGACGATAAGCACGACTGCGTCGGCTCGCGGTATCTTGAAAAGGTCGCGGAACCCTTTGAAGTCGATGATGCCCCAGCCGACGGTAATCAGGATGCCGGCAAGGACGGAGAGCGGCACATACTTGACCAAGCTTCCAAGGCCGAGCATGACGGCCAGCAAGAGCAACGCATGCACCACCCCGCTGAGGCGTGTACGCCCACCTGAGCGCACGTTGACCACCGTGCGCATGGTGGCACCGGCGCCAGGAAGACCGCAGAATAGGCCGGCTACAGCGTTGCCGATACCCTGACCGATGAGTTCGCGGTTGGAGTTGTGCTTGGTTTTGGTGATGTTGTCGGCCACCACTGAGGTAAGCAACGTGTCGATGGAGCCAAGGCCGGCAAGGGTGAGGCCAGGTATGATGGCGGCCTTGAGGATGAAGAGCCAGTCGAGGCCGGCAAGGGTGACGTTGTCGTTCAGGAAGAACGGTTTTGGAAGGCCGGCGGGTATGTCGCCGATTATGCTGACGCTGCCTTTCGGGAGGAAAAGCGAAACCACAGTCATGACGATGAGTGCCACGAGGGTGGCGGGCACCTTCTTCGTGAGAAGTGGAAGAAGGGTGACTATGAGTATGGTGCCGACACCGAGGAGCAGGGCGGCGAGGGTAAAGCCCGTGGCTACAGCCGTGGGAAAGCCAGCTAAGAGCTGTATCATAGAGCCTGACCCTTTCAAGCCGACGAGTGGATAGAGCTGCTGCAGGATGATAATGACACCTATGCCACTCATAAAACCTGAAAGAACGGGATAGGGTATGTAGCGGACATATTTGCCCAACTTGATGACGCCGAAGAGTATCTGGAAGAGACCGCAGAATAAGGCTGCCATTGTCATGGAGATGAGCACAGCGGAGAGGCTACCCGACGAGGCGGCCCACGCCGACGAGACAAGGGCGGCGGAAACCACCGTCATAGGACCTGTGGGGCCTGATATCTGCGAGGGCGTGCCACCGAATATGGCGGCGAACATGCCTAACATGGTGGCACCCACCAAGCCGGCGAGGGCACCGATGGATGCAGCGTCAGGGCTGTCGATGCCACCGAAGGCTTGTATGCCAAATGCGAGGGCGAGGGGCAAGGCCACAATACCTGCCGTAAGTCCTCCGAAGAGGTCGCCTTTCAAGTTGCCGAATATTTTGTTCATAGTATTTATGCGTTTTTGTTGAGAAACTACTATAACGCACCGAACAAAGGTTTTATTATGACCGACTTTTCATCGCAACGGATGACGCAAAAGGAGTTTATGCGGAAAGAATTAATCAACAATAAGTTGTACAAAACTTTGCATACGTGAAATGTTAAATTTTGATTTTTAACAAAATAAACAGTCGCCTCCATACACTAAAAACATAAAATGTCCGTAGAGCTTTGCTAATTCAAAAAAAACTTCTATCTTTGCAAAGTCATTAAAACAAAAACAAAAAACCTAGCCTATCGAAAAGACGACTATCAGTTTTTGAATCAATAAGACATAGTTATGGACAAGAAGCTTTCCAAACTTACGGACAACGAACTGATACAAGGGTACAGGGACGGCAACAGCGATTGCTTTGAGGTGTTGCTTGCCAGGTATCAGGCAAAGGTTTACGGCTACATCTTCTCGGTGGTGAAAGATAAGGAAATTGCCGACGATGTGTTCCAAGACACCTTCCTTAAGGTGATTGTTACCATCAACTCTGGCGTTTACAAGGATGAAAACAAGTTCATCCACTGGGTCATGCGCATCGCTCACAACCTTATCGTCGATCACTACCGTCGCGGCAACAAGATGCCTATGGTGCCCAATCGTCCCGATTTCGACGTGGTTCAGAACCTGAAGCTTCAGGACGAGGATGTGGAGCACCGCATCATACGCCAACAAACCAGCGCCAACATACGCAAACTGGTGCGTATGCTGCCTCCCGAACAGCGACGTGTGGTCATCCTGCGCCACTATGGCAAGTGCGACTTCAAGGATATTGCCGCACGCACAGGCGTGAGCATCAACACCGCACTCGGCCGCATGCGCTACGCCATCATCAACCTGCGCCGCCTAGCTCAGGAAAACAACATGCACATAGAACTTTAGCCTTCTGGCTCATAACTTTTCTAAAACGACGGCGTCGCACAAGCGATGCCGTCTTGTTTTATGTCCTTTTTCCTCCTGAGGATTTCTTAAATTTTTTTCGCTACACAATAAAGAGACGCATGGTGTAGTTTTTTATGTGATTGTCTAGTACGGGAGGTGCCACCCAGCCCTTCACGATAAGACAAACCAAAACTGTAAGTCAAACCCAATCTTGCGCTTATGGAGCAATTCTACCCCCTTCAATCAAAAAGCACAAATACATCATTGAAGTCGGCCAGCGCAACGGGGCCATCCAAGCGTGTGCTCGAGGTCATCCTCGGCGCCGCCGAGGCAGAATGTAGCGTGCTGCACCGCATGAGCCAGCGTCAACGCTGCTTCCAGCAGATTCGCTTCGACTCGGTAAGGATGGAAATCTGTCTCAACTGAGACGTCCCTTTCTGACAGAAAAGCGGGAATCGCTCGTGTGCGATTCCCGCTTTCTCTTTTCCACTATGCTGCACTACTACCACCGTCCGTAATGCACCTTCTCGGGCTTCCACTTGTCCTTGGGCTTCTCGTCCAATCGCGGATAGCCGATGGGGACAACGCTGTAGGGGACCACATTGGCGGGCAGGTTTAGATGTTTCTTGATGCTGTTCATGCGGTCGGGGAAGGGATAGCATGCCGTCCAACAGGCTCCCAACCCATAGGCTTCAGCGGCCAGCAGCAGGTTCTCTGTGCAGGCTCCCATATCGTCGCGCCAGATGGCGTTGGGCGTCGTCACCGCTGGCGCATTGGGGTTGTTGCGCGGAGACCGCGTGACCGTTGTGTCGGCACAGAGCACTATAACCACCGACGACTCTTTGAACATTCGCATATTGCCGTTGCTTTCGAATATGCGGTCGTACTGCGAGGTGTCTCTCAGCACCACGAAATACCATGGCTGCACGTTCATGCCGGTGGGAGCAGCCATTGCGGCTTTAAGCAATTCGGTCACAACCTCGTCTGACACCTTCTTGTCAGAATAGGTGCGCACGCTCTTGCGCTGGTGGATGTTGTTCAGCACCGCCTTGGTATCTTTCTTCTGCGCAAAAGAGCAAGGTGCAAGCATGCTGATCAGGATGAATGTCACTAGAATTTTTTTCATAATATGCGGTTTTAAAATTGTTTGTTTGCAAATGGATTTAACTATGTCTTCCGTCTGAGTTGGTTTCTTATTCGCCCCGTCCAGGCACACTCCCTGCCAGCAAGCCGCAGGCAGCCATGATGTCCTCGCCCCGCGAGGCTCGTATGGTGCACCGTATGCCGCTTTCGTTAAGAAAGGTCATGAACTGCTGCATCTTCTCGCGTGGCGACGTGCGGAACGGGGTTCCGGGCGAAGTGTGGAACCGTATGAGGTTCACCCTGCACCACAGCGGCGTCAGCAGCTTTACCACAGCTTCGGCGTGTTTTCTGTCGTCGTTCATGCCGCCAAACATCGTGTATTCGAACGACAGGCGTCGCTGCCCGCTCCAATCGTATCTTTTCAGCATCGCCACCACCTCGGCTATCGGATAGGCTTTCTGCATTGGCATCATAGCCAGACGCTCGTCTGCGAGAGGGTTATGTAGGCTTATGGCCAGATGGCAGTCGCAATCTTTCATGAACCGCTCTATCCCGGGTTTCACCCCCACCGTGCTGACCGTGATGCGGTGTGGGCTCCAACCAAGTCCCCATGCAGACGTCAACACCTCAATCGAACGCATCACCGCCTCGTAGTTGTCGAACGGCTCGCCCATGCCCATATAGACGATGTTTGTGAGCTTTCCGAACTCGGGGATGGAGAATATCTGGTTCAATATCTCGCTGGCTGTCAAGCTGCATTTGTAACCCTGACTGCCTGTGACACAGAAGCGGCAACCCATCTTGCATCCCGCCTGACAGGAAACACAGAGTGTCGCTCTCTCTCCGTCGGGTATATATACCGTCTCAATGAAACAGCGCACCTGAGAATCGCCCTGACCTCCAACCTCGAAGACATACTTCTTCGTACCGTCGCGCGACACCTGACACTCCAGCGGCGCCTTCCGCTCAATGCTGCAAAACTCCTTCAGCCGCGACCGTACCTTAAGCGAAAGGTTCGTCATCGCGTCTATGCTGTCCACACCTTTGGCATAGAGCCAGTCACACATCTGACGCGCCGCGTACTTCGGCAGTTTTTCTGCCTCGCACAACGCCTGCAACCCAGCCAGCGACTTGCCAAAGAGGTTTTCCATCTTTACCATATCGACTCGTCGGTGCCTATGTCGGTAACTCCGGCGTCGGGCGAGTTCTTCTCTGCCTCTACCTCCGACCAGAAGTATGAGGCATCCATATCCTCCGATGTCACCGAGTTTGGCTTCTGGAAATCCCCTCTCGGAAACTTCAGGTTGTTGTCGCTATAGATTTTCTGCATCATATAGCCGAATATCGGCAACGCCTGCGCCGCTCCTTGTCCATAGGTCATGTTGCGGAAGTGTATCGACCTCAGTTCGCCTCCCGTCCAGATGGCGGTCGCCAGCTTCGGCGTGATGCCCATAAACCAGCAGTCGGAGTTGTTCTGTGTCGTTCCTGTCTTTCCTGCTATGGCTGTGGAGTATTGGTTAAGTTTGTATTTGTAGTTTAGGCGGCATCCCGTTCCACTCGACACCACTCCCTGCATCAGCGAAAGCATGAGATAGGCCGTGCGAGGACTCAGCGCCTCGTGGCGCTCGGGGGTGAACCGCGCAAGTACCTTGCCGTGCTTGTCCTCTATCCTGAGGATAAATATCGGCTCCACATACTCGCCGTTGTTGGCAAAGGTTGCCATCGCTCCAGCCATCTCGGCCACCGTTATCTCGGGCGTTCCCACCGAGATGGCCGGCACCGCGGGTATGTCGCTCTTCACGCCGAGCTTTCTCGCTATCGCTATCACCTGCTCGGGCGATCCCTGTTTCATCAGGTAGGCCGACACCCAGTTGATTGAGTTTGCCAACGCCCACTTCAGCGTCACCATTTCGCCTTCACGGGCGTGCGACGAGTTCTTCGGACACCACAGGCCTCCCCTTCCGTTGTCGAAGCACACCTCTGCGTTGGGTACCACCGTACCGGGCGTCATACCCAAATCCTGTATCGCCATCGTATAGACAAACGGCTTGAAGGTGGAGCCCACCTGCCGCAGGCTTCGCACGTTGTCGTATTTAAAGTAGCGATAGTTGATGCCACCCACGTATGCTTTGACATATCCCGTCCCTGGTTCGACCGACATCAGGCCCACATTCAGGAACCCTTTGTAGTACCGCAGCGAATCCCACGGACTCATCATCGTGTCTTTCAACCCTTTCCATGTGAATACCGACATCTGCACCTTCTTGTTGAATTCTTCCCTTATATCCGCCTCTTTCGCTCCTGCTTGTTTGCGCTGGTAATAGCGGTCGCTGTTTATCATCGCCTGCCGCAGGTATTTCTCCTGCTGATCCTTGCCGATGCCGCTGAACGGGTTGCGGTCTTTTCTGCGTGCCAGCTCTTTATCGAAAGCGGGTTGTATCTCTTCGCCCATGTGTTTCTTCACAGCATCCTCGGCGTATGCCTGTATGCGCGAATCAATCGTGGTGTATATCCTCAAACCGTCTTTGTGCACATCATACGGCGTTCCGTCGTTCTTGCGCTGGTGTTTGCACCATTCTTTCATCTCCGCTCTTACATACTCCCTGAAATAGGTGGCCAAACCGTCGTTATGGCTCTGGGGCGTATAATGCGACATGTTTATTGGTTTATCCTTCAACGCCTCGTATTCCTCGTCGGTCAGGTAGTCGTAGTGGTTCATCTGGCTCAACACCACGTTGCGGCGGTTGAGCGAGTGGTCGGGGTGCAGCACAGGCGAATAGGTTGTGGGAGCCTTCAGCAATCCCACCAACACCGCAGCTTCCTCCACCTCCAGCTCGGCCGGCGTCTTGCCGAAGAACGTCCTTGCCGCTGTCTTTATGCCGAAGGCATTGCTGCCGAAATCGACCGTGTTCAGGTACATCGTGATTATCTCTTTCTTCGAGTAGCGGTGCTCCAGCTTCACGGCCACCACCCACTCTTTGAGCTTCGAATAGACGGTGCCCAGCTTGCTCTTGCGCTCGCGTGGAAACAGATTCTTCGCCAGCTGCTGCGTGATGGTGCTTCCGCCTCCGCTGCTCCTATGCCGTCCCAATACCGTCTTGAAAAGCACCCTCACCAAGCTCCTTGTGTCTATTCCGCTATGCTTGTAGAAACGCGCGTCCTCTGTCGCTATCAACGCGTTTATCACGTTGGGCGAGATGTCCTCATACCTCACGTCTGAACGGTTCTGTATGCCTATATATCCCAGCACCACACCGTCTGACGAAATCACCTCCGACGCCTGCATGCTGTTCGGGTTCTCCAGCTCCTCAAACGAGGGCATGAACCCCAGGCATCCGGCCGAAAGCAGCACGAAAAACAATATGACTGTCAGCCAGAACCCACCGAATATGAACCATAGCGTCCTGTACAGTTTCGATTTATCTTCTTTCATAGTTTTCTCTGTGTTGGTTGGTTATCTGGATGCCGTCTCAACGTGCAATCCGATGTTCTTTATTCCTGTCACCACCGTATCTCTCATCGCATGGTTTATCTGGAACGTGTAAGTCCCCTTCATCGGGAATATCACCCTCTGGTGCAGCAGGTAGCGTCCATCGACATATCTGTTCGTTTGCCTCCCGTACCATCTTCCGTAGGCGTCTGCCAACGGGCACTCCAGCGTGTCCCTCCTCTCCACCTTGTCTGGAAACGTGGTGGTGATGAAAAGAAACAGGTTCGAGTAGGCGTAATCCTTCGCGTTCCTCACGTCTATGTAGAAGTCATACGGCGTCTGCGTGTCCTCTATGTCCACCGCAAACCTCAATTCCTCTTCCATGCTCCATCCCTCTGTGTCAACCGTGTGGTGCTTGTCGTAGAAGGTGCCCTTGGCACATCCGCTCAGCAGCACCATAGCCAGCGCCGTCAGCAGCAGGTTTCTTTTCTTTTTCATGGCTATTGGTTTGTCGAGTTGTTCTGTTCGTTCGAAGGCCTGCGGTTGCGGGGCCCTTGCTGACGATCTGATGCGTTTGGATCTCTGCGCCGCTGATCTTTGCGGTCGCCGCGGTTGTCTCTCCTGCGGTCGGGCATTCGTCCCGAGGCGTCTGCCATAGGCCTCTGCTGCGGCCTCTCGCGGCGTTGTCCCTGCGGGTCGCGCGGCTGACGGTTGTCGCGGTTGTCGCGACGCATGTTCTGTCCGCGCCTCTCCTGCCCTTGGCCGCCTGCCTTTCCGTCTTCGTCCACCACTCCGTTGCCGCCTTCGGCCATCCTTCTTATCTCTCTCTCAAACTCCGCGTCTGTCGTCTCCTGCTCAAGCGCCGACGTTGACATCAGCTCTATCTGGAAGTCCTCCATCTGCTCTGGATATTCCTGATTGCGGTTCATCTCTATTATCTTCTTCACGCTATCGGCTGGAAGCGCGTGCAGGTCGCCTTCGCCCTCGTAGGCATACCACATTATCGCCCTGAACACGTCGGTCTTCTTGTACATCGCCAACCCTTTCTTGAACCTCAGGTGCACTCCCATCTGCGGCAGTTTCTTCAGCGCATCGGCATACACCTCATACTCGAAGTTCAGACAGCATTTCAGCTTGCCGCATTGTCCGGCCAACTTCTGCGGATTCGGCAGTATCTGCTGCACCTTCGCCGCATTCGTCGAGACGGTCTTGAAGTTGGTCAGCCACGTGCAGCAGCACAACTCGCGTCCGCACGTCCCTATGCCGCCCACCTTCGCCGCCTCCTGCCTCACTCCTATCTGCTTCATCTCCACCCTCACATGGAACTCTTCGGCCAGAAGCTTTATCAGCACCCTGAAATCCACCCTCTCGTCAGCTGTGTAATAGAATATCGCCTTCCCGTGGTCGCCTTGCATCTCCACATCGTTTATCTTCATCTCCAACCCCAGGTTCTCAGCTATCTGGCGCGTCTTGAGCACCGCTGCGCGCTCTTCCTTTATGGCGCCCACCCACTTTTCTATGTCCATCGGCTTCGCCCTGCGGTACAGCTTCTTTATCGCCTCCGACTCGGGTTCTATCTTGCGCTCTTTCAGACGCAGACGGCACACCTCGCCCGTCAAACTCACTATCCCTATGTCGTGGCCGGGCGCTCCTTCCACCGCCACCAAGTCTCCTTCCGTCACGTTCAACCCGTCGGGCAGTCGGTAGAAATCCTTGCGGTTGTTCTTGAACCGCACCTCCACTATGTTGAACCCCGTCTCCTCCGGCAGCCTTATGTTGCTCATCCAGTTCGTCGTGGCCAGCTTGCTGCAGCTGTCCCGCTCCCAACGGCTCACCGGCTCGTAGCACCTCGGGCAGTGGTTGCAGCCTCTCATCAAGAAGTCGTTCTCTTCATACTTCACCCACGGAATCTCCGGCTCTGGCTCGGCGTATGGGTCTATTATGTCGTCTGGCCGCGCTCCCGACTCTGCATACACCCCCTCGTCGTCCACCTCCTTCCTGTCGCTACCGTTCTTGCGCTGGTTGCGGCGCTCCGCCTGCCTCTGCGCCTCGGCGGCTATCTCCTCGGGCGTCGCTATATAGTCTTCCTCCTCGTCGTCCACCGCACTCACCTCTTCCGGCTTCTCCGGCACCGACTCCGCACTCTCCCGGCGCAACTGCTCCTTCTCCGCCTCCTGGTGGCGGCTTTCCCTATTCGGTCTTCTTCTTTGTTCGTTTCTCATGTCTTGCGTTTTGATTATCCGCCATCCCTACTATCTGTTCTTGATGTACCTGCTCAGCTGAAACGACAGCTGCATAAGCGTCACCTTCGGGTTGGCGTTTCGTTCTATCGAAAAGAGAGCCTCACTGACGCTCTCGTATATTTGTTCCACATTCCTCGGCGTCACCATCGACGGAAACATCGCGTCAAACCGCTCGTCGCCCGTCTTCAGCGCGGCCGCCGTCCCCGACGCCGTCTCTCCGAAACAGCGCCTCATATTCTCCAGCACATACCCGAGAAACTGTTTCTGCTTCTCCCTGCCGGCTCGCGCCATTCCTTCCACCCACTTCCCCAGTTCTGCCATCTTCAGCTTGAACAGCAACCTCATCCATTCCACAAACAGCCGCTTCATCTCCTCTATCTCCTCCCCTTCGTTCCTGAGCCTCTGCGCCTCAATATAGTCGCCCTCCGCCTCCTCGGGCAGCCCTCCGTCCATTATGCGCGGCACTCGCGTCGTCTGCACCCTGCTCCTCACCGTCGCCAGCATTCGGTCGTCACTCTCCCCCACCAGCATTATCAGCGTCCCCTCATACGGCTCCTCCAACGTCTTCAGCAGCTCGTTCGCCACCTGCGTCTTTATCTGCTCGGGCCCCCACAGTATGAACACCTTCTCCCTCCCCTCATACGACTTCATCCCTACCTCCTCTATCAACTCCAAGGCATCCGCCTTCCTGTACTCCCCCTGCTTGTTCTCCGCTCCCGAATACACATACCAGTCGTTCACCTTCACATACATCCCCTTCTCTTGCAGAAACTTCACAAACTCCTCCCTATATTCCGAACACCGCGGCTTTTCCACCTTCGTCGTCGATATCGTCGGAAAATAAAGATGCACATCCGGATGCACCATCGACTCTATCTTCTTGCAACTCGGACACTCGCCGCACGAATCGGCCCTCAGCTCGCCCCCCTCGCCATAGTGCTGCCGGTTCTCGCACATCAAATACTGCACATAACCCATCGCCAACGCCAGCGTCCCATACCCCATCTTCCCCAGCATCATTTGCGCATGGCTCACCCTCCCAGCATCTATCACTTCCGTTAGCTGGTTTATCAGAACTCGTTGACCTACAATATCTTTAAAGCGCATCTCTTTTTTGTTTGAACTACAAATATACCACTTTTTATGGAATATATAATTTTTACTCACATTTCCCCATCTCCCACCCCATTCATACCCCCAAAACAAGGAACCCCAAGATGTAATTTAAACTTACCTCGGACCTACCTCAGACAAACCTTAGAGAAACCTCAGACAAACCTTGGAGAAACCTTGGAGAAACCATAGAGATAATACGTACTTGATACGATGTTAATACGTATTTGATACAGAGTTGATACGAAGTGGAAGATTATTTATTGTTGTTTATCAGTATATTGAGGCAGCGAAAAAGCCGCCTCATTTGTCACATGTATTTTCTCAATACATGCCAAAAAGCTGATATATACACCGTTGAGAAACATCATGAATATTTTTTCAACACTACAAAGATAGCAAATATTTTCTGCACCTACAAACAAAAAAATCTTAAAAAATCTATCTTTCCCTTCATCCCCGAAATCCCCTTTCTCTCAGCCTTTTCTGCAAATTCTCCTCTCTTCGCGAAAATTTTGATATATTTGCACTGAAAATTTCACACCGATAATCACATGAAGTTTCTCAAAACCTTCGTCCGACACAAACTGCGCGACCACAACTACCGCCATCTCCAGCGCCTCAACGATGTCCAATACAAGGAGGTTATGCAACATAACTCCATCCCCGACTCTCCCTGCGAGGGCGAAGCCGAATGGCTATCATATTGGCAGCGTTTCGGTGTCAAAGTCAGCCCTCGTCAATATCGCGTCTTCCATCACTACATCGGCTCCAACCCTCACTTCGTGCCCGAGGAGGTTTGCAACTGCTTCATCGAACCGGTCCTCTGCCCCGAAGAGCTGCGCGGCCCCTATCTCGACAAGAACATCTTCGACCGCCTTCTCCCTCAAGGCTTTCTCCCTCCCACCGTCTGCCGCCGTATTGACGGGCACTTCTACGATAGCGAATACCGACACCTCGTCCTGGACGACTCCAAACTTCGCTCTCTCCTCGACGGCCATTCTGCCGTGATTGTGAAACCATCATACAACTCCACTCAAGGCGACGGCATAGAACTCTTCCAACCCAGCGACAACGGCCATTGGTTCGCATCATCCGACCACAATCCGCTGACCGTCTCTCTCCTCACAAATCGCTGGAAAGGTGACTTCATCATGCAGCAAGCCGTACGCCAAAGCGCCTTCACCGCTCAGTTCAACCCCTCCTCCGTCAACACCGTCCGCCTCGCAGTTTACCGCTCCGTCGCCGACGACCGCTGTCATTTACTCGGCTCCATCTTGCGCATCGGCGGCGACGGTAGCCTCGTTGACAATGTCCACATGGGCGGTCGCTTCGTCGGCATAAAACCTGACGGTTCTCTTGACGACACTCTGTTCACCCAGCATGCCGAACCATCGCCGCTACTGCAAGCCTATCCGCATCTGCAATCCCTTCACATACCCGAATGGGAGGCCATTGTCGCCTTCGGCAAGGATGTATGCTCTCGCTTACCACACCACCGCCTGCTGGCTCTCGACATCGCCTTGGACTCCAATGACAAACCCTGCCTGTTGGAGTTCAACATCCAGTTCTTCAGCACTTGGTTCTTCCAATACACATCTGGTTCCGCTTTTGGCGACTATGCCGACGAGATTGTCGAATACTGCCTGCTTAACAACCCCACACGCATCCTGCGTTACTGATATATCCCTTAATCTTTGTAACTTTGCACCCCGAATCCAACCGACGTTTCCAATGCACCTCACCATTGACTATCCCTGGTATTTCTACCTTCTCTGCCTTGTGGCGGGCGCTCTCTTTGCCGCCCTTCTCTACTATATCCCCTTCGGCCAGCGGCGTCCGCAGCTGCCTGAACGTGTACGACTCATTCTCGCCATATTGCGCTTCCTGTCGGTTTCGCTTGTAAGCTTCCTTCTCCTCTCTCCGCTCGTCACTCACATCCGCCACGAAAAAGAAAAGCCGCTCGTCATCATCGCTCAAGACAACTCCCGTTCCATCAGCCTCACCGCCGACTCCTCATTCTATCGCTCCGACTACCTCCCTTCTCTCAACCGGCTCCGCTCTCACCTCTCCCGCAACTACGAGGTCCTCTCCTACTCTTTCGGACAATCCGTTTCCGAACCCTCTGCCGGCGACATCAAGCCTTCCTTCTCCGAATCGCAAACCGACCTCGCCGCCGTCCTCAACCATATTTCCGAACTCTATGAAGGCTCCAACCTCGGTGCCGTCATCCTCGCCTCCGACGGCATCTACAACCACGGCCTCAACCCGCTCACCGCAGCTCGGCGGATCCCCTGCCCCATCTATACTGTCGCCCTCGGCGACACCACCGTCTTGCGCGACGCTCGCATCTCTCATGTCCGCTGCAACCGCGAGGTCTCGCTCTCTCGTAAATTCCCCGTCGAAGTGACCGTAGTGGCCAACCGCCTCAAAGGGCAGCGTGCCTCTCTCTCCGTCTCTCATGACGGCAAAAAAATCTATTCACAGGAGATTGACTACTCTTCCGACCGCTTCTCCTCCTCTATCTCTTTCCTGCTCCTCGCCGACCGCCCAGGTCTCCAAACCTATTCCATTTCCCTCTCAGCTGCCGACGGCGAACACTCCGTCTCCAACAACTCCTTCTCTCTCCATGTCCGCGTCCTCGACCAGCGTCAGCACGTCGCTCTCGTCGCCGCTGCCCCTCACCCCGATGTGGCCGCTCTGCGGCGCGCACTCGAAGCCAACGATGGCATAGACGTCTCCGTCCTCTCCCCCGACGAATTCTTGAAACAACTGAACTCCAACCAAACAAACAATCACCCCTTCGACCTCGCCATCCTCCACCAGATTCCCTCTGCCGGCACCGCTGCCATCCCTCCCGCTCTCCAGCAGCTCGACATACCGGCTCTCTACATCCTCGGCTCTGCCACCGACCTCGATGCCTTCAACGCTCTCCATACCGGCGTCTCCATCAATACCTCTCTACGCAGCTCTGTCGATGCCGTCGCCGCTCCCAATCCCTCTTTCGCTTCCTTCTCCCTCGACGCCGCCTTGCTCGACGCCGTCTCTCAGCAACCTCCTCTCCAGGCTCCTTTCGGCAACTACGATGTCTCCCCCTCCGTCCAGACGCTTTTCTTCTCTCGTATTGGCAACATCACATCCGACATACCTCTCTTCGCCGTCTCCTCCGCCTCTTCCCGCTCTGCCTTCATCTTCGGCGAAGGTATCTGGCGCTGGCGTCTTCACGACCTCTCTAAAAACGGCCGCTCGCTCTTCTTCGACCAGCTCGTCTCTCAACTCGTCCGCTTCGTATGCTCCAACTCAACATCCAAACGCCTCCGCGTCTCCGTCCCCGACATCGTCCGCCACGACGACCACGTCCTCCTCTCTGCCGAGCTGCTCGACGACAACCTCGAACCCACCAACACCCCCGACGTAAAACTCTCTCTCAAACCTCTGTCTCAAACCGACAATCCCGAAAGCAAGCAATCGGCCAATCCTGTCGAATACCTCTTCAGCCGTCGCGCCTCTTCCTACCGTCTCGACCTCGGCTTCCTCCCCGAGGGGCGCTACTCCTTCCATGCCTCCACCTCATTGGCTGGCAAAAACTACTCTGACGACGGCATCTTCATTGTCTCCAAATCCGACATCGAAAGCGCCTCTATCACTGCCGACCACGCTCTCTTGCGTACCATCTCCTCCGAAACGGGAGCTCTCCTCGCCTATCCCTCTCAACTCGACAGCATCGAGTCTTGGCTCCTCTCTCGTTCCGACCTCAAGACCGTCATCCACTCCCATGCCGTCAACCATTCCCTGGCCTCGCTCTGGTGGGTGCTCCTCGTGATTCTCCTTCTCTTCTCTGCCGAATGGGTCATCCGCAAGTTCCACTCCGAAATCTAATCCCGCTGCCATGAAATCCCGCCTCCTCAAGCCTCTCGCCACCCTCCTCTCCGGAAGCGTCCTGGCTCAGGGCATCACGCTGCTTTCCTACCTTATCCTCACTCGCATTTACTCTCCTGCCGACTTCGGCGTTTTCAATATCTTCTACAGCTACATCGAGGTTCTCATCATCCTCTCCACATGCAAGTACGAGCTCGCTCCCGTCATCGCCGACTCCGACCGCGAGGCTTCCGCCATCTATCGCTTCTCACTGAAGCTCAACACCACAGTTTCTCTCTCCATCTTTGTCATCATCATCATACTCAATCTCTTCCATTGTCTCCCGGGCAAACTGCTATCCATCGGATGGATCACTGTCCTCATCCCCTTCATGGTCTTCTTCTGCGGCACAACAAGGGTCTATGCCGCTCTCTTCAACCGTTTCAGAAAATTCAGCCAAATTGTATGGTCCGACACCTCCATATCCGCCGGCGGTGCTCTCCTCAAGATTGCCCTCGGCTTCCTGCGTCCTCTCCACTTCATTGGTCTCCCCTTGGGCACCGTACTCGGTCAAGCCGCTGGCAACATCAACTATCTCATCAATCTCCATAAACTCCCCTTGCAAAAAGACGTATCCCGTGACGAATGCCTCGCCGCAGCTCGCAAGTTCCGCAAGTTCCCTCTCTTCACCGCTCCAAAAGATTTCATCGACTCTCTCTCTAGCAACCTCCCTTTCATCTGGCTCGCTACCGCCATCGCCGTTCCCGACTCTCAGATAGGGCTCTACGGGCTCGCTCTCACCTTCACCTTCCGTCCCGTCAACGTCTTCAACATCGCTGCCGAGCGTGTTCTCTACGTCGAAATAGACGAGCGCCTGCACAACCGCATGCCTCTCGGCCATCTCATAACTCGCTTCGCCCTTACCGTGAGCCTCGCCTCTCTCCCTGTCTTCGCTCTCCTCTATCTCTATGCCGAGCCTCTCTTCAGCTTCGTCTTCGGCTCCAAATGGGCTGGCTCCGCACCCTTCTTCCACGCTCTCCTGCCCTGGATGTGGATTCTCCTTGCCGCCAATTCTCTCCTCGCCATACCTTACGCCCTCTCCAAGCAACAGGGCGAGTTCTACTTCTCTCTCGTCTCTCTTCTCCTCCGAGTCCTTGCTCTCTCCATCGGCATTTTGCGCAAAGACTTCCTCCTCGCCATCCAGCTCTACGCCGCCGCCAGCTCGCTGGTCATCATTCTACGCCTCGTATGGTACGGCCGCCTGCTGCACCGCCACGACCAATCCTTACGCCAATAACATTCAATTGCATGAAACAGCTGACAATCCTCCTCGCCGTCGTCATCGCCCTTCCGGCCCTGTCACAAACCAAATTACCCAAAAACGCCAACCGCTTCGTCTATCAGCAGGTTGAATACGGCGAATCAATCGACACCTCGTTCATCACCGTTATCCGCAACGGCAACAGCATCGAAATACAATCCGCCAACCCCGAAGGGACACTTATCCCAGGATATGCCTCCGAGAGCACATACGTTGACTACGACGCCGACAGCATCACCGTAGTCGCCACTTTCGCCGACGGCACCTCATACTATTACCGCCGAGGTCTGGCGCGCAACGACATAGAGTGGACCGTCGAAGGCACACAGCACAAATGTTCCATCAACAGCAACTCGCTCGTATTCGACATGGACGAATCGAGCAACATCAACGTCAACCCACTGCCCCACTACGGCCTCGCACACGGTGTTCTGCGCTCCTTCTCACGCAACGGCCAGATGCTCCTGAAACTGGTCAAAGCGGAATACAACAAAAAAATTAAACCTCAAAATACGGAATTCGTAATTCAAAATTCGACCCGCGTCTCCCCCCGCGAACTCGACCGCATCAAGAAAGAGCGGCTGGTTATCACCACCCGCGTCTTCGACCACGAGCAGTTGTGCTGGGGCAAGGAGAACGCCCATATCAACGGCGGCATTAAAGACATACCATACGACACCGTTCTCCACTATGCCGGAGGCACCCTTATACTCAAGCGAGTCGATTTGCCACGGCTGCCAGGTCACTACCAGCATTTTGTAGAGCTACACCAGCAAAGCAACGGCGACGCCTACGACCGGACAGGGTCCGTATTTGTCATCTACCCCAACTGCAATCCGACGTTTTTCGACGGCATCAACAACCACCCCGACTCGCTACCCATCTTCACTGGCCGCGACGGACAGCGTTATCAGGGCATAAGCATCGTGCAGAACTCAGACACCTATTACGAGCCACCTATCGAACTGGTGCGATTCTTCACCCCATTCGGCGTGGGTCATTTCAACGAGCGCATGAAAGACTTCGGTATCGACTGGCGGCCCGAGACCTATTACCGTCAGGAAATCACAGACCTGTATCGCGGCGGCACCGTATATATAGGCGCGTGGATTGGCAACTACGACCGCGGCGGACATCTGCTGACTATGGACATCAAGTCCTACCCCAACGACTACGGGTTCAACCTCAACGATATTCCTCCTCAGCTGATTTCACTCTTCAACACCTGCAACGTGCTGGAGATGGCGGGGCAGAACTATGGCAAACTCTTTGCCACCGACTCACTGACCTGCACCTTCACCGTCCCGTTCAAGAACCCCGTCTCGGCCAAACTCCGCTACATCAGCACAGGCCACGGCGGCTGGGACGGCGGCGACGAGTTTGTACCCAAGACCAACACCATACTTATCGACGGCAAACCCGTATTCACACACACACCCTGGCGTCAGGACTGCGGCTGCTACCGCGACCTCAACCCTGTGAGCGGCAATTTCTGGAACGGCCTCTCCAGCAGCGACTACTCCCGCTCAGGCTGGTGCCCCGGAACTGCCACCCAGCCCGTCTATTTCGACCTTAGCCCATGGGCCGATGGCAAACCGCACACCCTCACCGTCGCCATTCCACAGGGAGAATCGGTAGAAGGCATGTTCAGCCACTGGTCGGTCAGCGGCTGCCTCATACTGGAATACAACGAATAAAACTATTGGTACTGCGGGGCAAAGGCCTGCATATACGGCCTCACCTCCTCAGGCGCGGCTTCGGTCATTGCCTGCCATTGGCGCTCCACAAGCTCGTCCTTCGGCCAGTAGTGGTAGCCGCTGAGTATCTCCTCGTCTATGCGGTGCGCCACAAGCTGGTAGTACTCTTTGTTTGAAAGCCCTTCAGGACATCCAAGGTCGATGGCAGGGTGGAAACTGTAATGTACATGCCCTTTGTTCTGCAATATGCTGCCGAGCATCTGCTCCATATAGTTCTCCTCAAGCGTCGCCTCCGGATGGTCAAGATGCCACAGATGTCGCGCCTTGTACGCAGCGTTGGGCTCCAACTCGTATGTAATCGTCACTGGCACTATACGATAGTCGGCTATTGAGCCTGTCATGCTGAGCATGTGTATTATCGACGGGTCTGTCTTGTCTATCCTGTCCTTGGTGCGTCCGTTCCTCTGCGCTATCCATACCGACGAACCTCGTCCGTCAGCTGCCGCAAGCGACTGTCTCAACTCTCCGCTTATCTGCATCATCTGCTCTCCAAATCCGCGCTTCGATCCTCCTCGCCCAATGGCTATAATCTTGTTGCAGAGCGCTATATCCGTCACAAACTCGTTGACATATAGGTTTGTGCCCGCAATAATCTGCGACGTCTCAAACCCGTTTTCAAGCAGTATGACCTGCATAAAATAGGCGTCCAACACTATGTCCCTATGGTTGGAGATGAACAGCGTCGGCTTGTGGGTGAGGTTCTCGAGACCCGAAAAAGTAAACCCTCGTGCTGTTCGCTGAAGCACCACATGTGCCAGCGGTATCATGATATCCCGCTGGAATTCCAACACCGTCTGCAATCCAGCTATCTTCTTCGACAGATAGTCCGATGCCTTCTCTGGATAAGCCCACCGCGAAACCACACGCACATTCTCCGACTGCGAGAGTCGGACAAACGCGTCATGTATTTCCGGGTTATCCATCATTCAAACTGCAGAATATGGTCGGTCGGCGATCCGTCAAGCAGTATGTCGCAGACCGTCTGCGCTATCGGTAGCTTGGCGCCTTCTCTTATCTGGTCGAAACTCTGTGCCGCATAGTACCCTTCCGGTATCATGGGCATCTGCTCAAGCGCGGTCTTCACATCTATCCCCTGGCCTATCATGCGTCCCAGCGTGAAGTTCCTGCTGAGCTCCGAATAACAAGTGGCCAGCAAGTCTGCCACCGCATTTTCGTCAAACTTGGCGGCTCTCGTAACCTCTTTCAGAATGGCCGCCACCAGCATTCCTGTGCAGTTGTCGCCTCCTCCGATTCCTCGGCATATTCCCACGGCCACCGCATATATGTTCTTCAACGTGGCTGCTCTCTCCAGACGGTGCATGTCGCTTGATGGGGTGCATCGCATCACCGTCGAGCGCAGCATCGCACACACCTGTTTGGTCAGTTCTCTGTTGGGGCTGGCCACCGTCAGCGCTCCCATCTGCCCGCGCGACACCTCCTCGGCATGCGACGGACCGCCTATGACACACAGGCGCTCCTCGCCCACATTGAATCGCTCTTTCAGGAAGGTGGTTACCGATTGATGTGTCTCTGGCAGAAAGCCTTTCACTGCCGAGATTACGTTCTTGCCGTCAAAAACATGTGCATCCAGCGGCGATAGCAACTCATAAAGAAACGGCGAAGGCACTGCCAGCAAGATGTCGTCCGAAGCTTCTATAGCTTCTGTGATGGGACGTCCGTCTTTACGTTTCCACCAACACAATTCAACTCCGTGTTCTCTAATCAACCTCTCTATTTCTGTGGCCCAACTGCCACTGCCGATAAGTGATATTTTCATGTTTGTTCTTTTACGGACACAGGCTTTAACTCTCTGACTTCATGTTAGTAATGGCGTGAATTTAAGCGAGCTGTCGGTTTACACCTATGCCATATACGGTTTGCAAAAGTACTAATAAATTTTAAAAATAGTTAAAAAAGCCTCCAGAATTGTGAACGTGTAGACTCAACAACCAAGTGCAACGCTGTTGTGCAAATATAGCATAAATTTATATTTTGGTGTAAGGAAGTTCAAAAGTTTTCTGGGGCGGAGGTTGATTTCGGCCTGAACAAAGGATATGTATTCGGCGGAGAGAGTGG